>ERZ780014.358-NODE-358-length-21825-cov-5.7621_pt1 | contig 21825 bp, 19 predicted proteins | sample MGYA00511929_ERZ780014 | MGnify/ENA primary metagenome ERZ780014 (study PRJEB29588, sample SAMEA2155132) | human gut metagenome | biome: human gut; feature: human-associated habitat; material: faeces | place: Denmark | collected 2008/2010 ...
GAGGGATTTATTTCATTTCACTTGACGCGAAGCATCAAATATCACAATTTGCAGAGCAAATTATTTCACCGCGAGCTTAGCGAGCGATTTCACTTGATAATTCAGAGATTTTGTAGTATTCTGAATAAAAAGGTGGTATCTGTATGGCAGAATCAAAGCTTCGCAGTTTGTCTGTGGATTTTTCGGTGAATGTTGTCAAAATGTGTGACGGCATAAAGGGTCATCATTCGTTGGTTAATCAGCTTGAACGCTCCGCAACCTCAATAGGTGCAAACATTCATGAGGCGAATTATGCGCAGAGCAAGGCCGATTTTGTTGCGAAACTTCAGATTTCGCTCAAGGAATGTTATGAGACTGAATATTGGCTTGAATTATTTATAAAATCTGGAATTTTAGAGCCCGAGACGGCAAAGGTGCTGTATGCTCAATGCGGTACCATAAGAAGACTCCTCATCTCCTCCCTCAACACCGCAAAGGGAACCGCGCAGTAAAACGAAAGGGTGATTCTATGACAACGGAATGGGAAAAATTATATGCCGCCGCACTTGCCGTCGCAGTGCCGAAGGTTATATCGGAGCAGATGTGCTCCGGCGGGGTGGGCGCCGCCGTGCTGACAGAGAACGGAAATGTGTATACGGGCGTTTGTATCGATACCGATTGCTCGCTGGGTATGTGCGCGGAGCGAAACGCGCTGTCAACGATGATAACCAACGGGGAGTATGCCGCGAAAAAGGTCGTTGCGGTAACAAAAACGGGAGAGATACTGCCTCCGTGCGGAGCCTGCCGTGAGTTTATGATGCAGCTCGGCAGCCCGGAGGATACAGAAATCCTCGTTGATTCCGATACCGCCGTGACTTTAAAGGACCTCATGCCGTACCCATACTAAAAATAATCATAAAAAGCCTCCGCAAGCCTTGTCGCTTACGGAGGTTTTCGTTACTTATCCTCTTTTGCCTTGCTCTCTTCAAGCAGCTTGTCGATATCCGAGGGCGTGAACACATATTTCTTGTCGCAGAATTGGCAGCAGACCTCGGTCTGCTCGTCCTCCTTGAGCTTTGCGAGCTCGTCTCTGCCCATGCTTATCAGCGCGCGGGAGACGCGCTCGCGCGAGCAGTTGCAGCGGTATTCCGGCTCCGATGTGTCGAGCACATCGAGCTTGAACGCGGGAAGCACGGTGCGGCAGACAGTCTCGGGGGTCAGCCCCTTGTCGAGCATCGTTGTCACAGGCTCGATATCGCCTATGCACTTTTCAACCTTGTCTATGACTGTATCATCGGCGGTCGGGAGCAGCTGAATTATAAATCCGCCCGCCTTTCTTATCGTGAGGTCGGGGTTGACGAGCACACCCAACGCGCAGACGGTCGGTATCTGTTGCTCGTCGCAAAGTAATTCGTGATGTCCTCGGCAATTTCTCCGCTTATTATCGGCACCTGACCGACATACGGCTCTTTAAGCCCGAGGTCCTTTATAACGGTCAAAAAGCCGTCCTTGCCGACTGCGCCGGAAACATCCAATTTGCCCTTGTCGTTGAGCGGCAGCTCGACAACGGAGTTCACCGCGTAGCCTCTGACATTGCCTTGACTGTCCGCGGCGGCGAGCACAGTGCCCGCAGGACCGTTTCCGTTTATCCTGAGCGTGACGGAATCGTCCGCTCCTTTGAGTGCACTGCCCATGAGACTTGCCGCCGTCAGCAGCCTGCCGAGAGCCGCTGAAATAACGGCGGATGTGCCGTGAATCTCCTGCGCCCTGTTTACTATATCCGTGGTGTCGGCAGCCATAACGGTTAAAGTGCCGTCCTCGGAAATGCAGCGTATAAGCTTGCCCATAATTTATCCTCCTGTTATTTCCTGCGCCTTGCGGCTATCACCGCGCGCTCGGAATCTTCTCTGACGGGTTCGTTCGTCATACCGTCAAATATGTTCTCTGTCTCAAAGCCCGCGTCGTCGAGCCACGTTGAGAGCTCGTCAAGACTGTATGCGCGCTCGCTGAAATCCTCGCTCGTGCGCTCATATGTCCCGTCCTCGCGCTCCTCGAAGAAGTCGAGCATGATGTCCACCGTATTTGTCTCTTCGTCAAGGCTGTTCTGCCAGACGCAGAAAACCTCCGGGCATTCGTAGACGAACGAATTGTCCGCAAGAATCTCGCGGTGCTTGTATACCGTGTTCACATCGAATATGAACATCCCGCCCGGGCGGATAAACGTTCCGAGTCGGCGAAATGTTTCCCGCACATCCTCGGGCTCGGTCAGATGATTTATGCTGTCGAGCGTGCAGAGTGCGGCGTCGATTTTTCCGAAAAGGTCGAGATTTTGCATCTGCTGGCAGAGAAACAGAATGTTCTGCCCCTCCTCAAAAGCCCTGTTCTGCGCCTGAGCGAGCATATCGGGGCTCGAGTCAACGCCTATCATTTCATATCCGCGCGAGGCTATGAGCGAGGTTAAAGTACCCGTGCCGCAGGCGAGATCGAGCACCGTTCCGCTCTCGACCCCATATGAAAGCAGAAGAGCAGAAAAATGCTCTGCTCTTCTCTCATAATCAACATTTTGCGTCAGCCCGTCATAAAAACGGGCGAAGAATGAATAGTCGCTCATGTCAGTCTTTTTTCTCTGCCTCTGCGGCGTCTATGCGCTCGAAAATCTTTTCGTATCCGTCGCAGCCGTAGTTGAGAGAGCGGTTGACGCGGCTTATCGTGGCGGTGCTCGCGCCGGTCTTGCTGACTATCTCGCTGTAGACCTGCTTGTCGCTAAGCATCTTCGCAACAACTATGCGCTGTGAAAGCGCTTTGAGTTCTGTCACCGTACACAGATCCTCAAAAAAATCGTAGCATTCGTCGATGTTCTCAAGGGCGAGAACCGCCTTGAACAGAAAATCGACGTTGCTGTCCTTCAGCTTGCCGTTCATCAAAGTTTTACTCCTTTTGTTTTCTTGATTGGGTTTATCTGTCCCCGTATTCAAGTATATTTTAGCACACTAAAACTTGAAAGTAAAGAGTAAAATTAAAGAGTCTGTGTCTCTACGGAATTTATAACAACATCCTCGAGCGGCTTGTCCGAAGCGTCGCGGCTGACCGAGGCTATCGCATCGACAACATCCATGCCCTCGAACACCTGACCGAACACCGTGTGTCTGAAATCGAGCCACGGAGTACCGCCGACCGCCTTGTAGTCCTCAACGGACTCGTCCGTGAACATATCGGGCAGACGCTCCATCTGCGGAATAAAACGCTCGTCTACAGACGGAGCCTGAACGATAAAGAACTGGCTTCCGTTCGTGTTCGGGCCTGCGTTCGCCATGCACAGCGCTCCCCTGAGATTGTGGTAGTCGCGGCTGAACTCATCCTTGAACGGCTTGCCCCAGATGCTCTCTCCGCCTATGCCCTTGCCGAGCGGGTCGCCGCCCTGAATCATGAAATCGGGGATAACGCGATGGAAGATAACGCCGTCGTAGTAGCCGTTTTCCGCGTGGGTCGTGAAGTTTTCGACCGCCTTGGGCGCGGCGTCGGGGAAGAGGACGACCTTTATGTCGCCCATGCTTGTCTTTATAGTTGCAACGGTGTCGCCCGCTGCGGGCTGTCTTAACTGCTTGCTCATTTTATTTCCTCCGTAGTTTCGTTTTTCTTTGCGGGCTTATAGAGCTTGGCGAGTCCGCCCTCGCTCGTCTCGCGGTATATTTTTGAAAGATCCTTGCCCGTCTGATACATGGTTTCTACTATCAGATCGAATGAAATCTTTCTTGTGTAGGTCAAAAAGTTTGCAAGGCTTACCGCGTTTATCGCCCTCATCGCGGCGACTGCGTTGCGCTCTATGCACGGCACCTGAACAAGCCCCATGACAGGGTCGCAGGTGAGCCCGAGGTGGTGCTCCATCGCAACCTCGGCGGCATATTCTATCTGATCCGTGTCCATGCTGTAGAGCTCCGCGAGAGCGGCGGATGCCATGGAGCAGGCCGAGCCTATCTCCGCCTGGCAGCCGCATTCCGCTCCGCTTATCGAGGCGTTGGTCTTTATGACGTTGCCGATGATTCCTGCGGTCGCCAAGGCTCTGCGTATATCCTTTTCGGAGAAGTCGCGCCTGTCCGCCGTGTAGCGCAGAACCGCGGGCAGCACTCCGCACGCGCCGCAGGTCGGCGCGGTAACTATCTCGCCGCAGGAGGCATTTTCCTCGCTGACTGCGTAGGCATAGGCGCAGACGAGCCTGTTCTCGCGCGTCTCCGGGCTCTCGTCCATATGGTGACGGCTTATGAGCATATGCGCCTTTCTCATTATGCCGAGCCCGCCGGGCAGCTCGCCCTCGGCGGCAAGTCCGCGCTTGATGCAGCTGTTCATGACCTCCCAGACGCGGTCGAGATATTGCCAAATCTCAACGCCCTCAAATCTTTCCACGAGGTCGGGAATACGGATGCTCTCTTTTTTGCAGTATTCTTTTATCTGCGCAAAATTTTCAAACGGGTAGACCTCGGGCGGCTCCGCGTCCTTGTGCCCCTCGACCTCTATCGCACCGCCTCCGACGCTGAGTACCCTGCGCTTGCCTATGACGTTTCCGTTTTTGTCAAACGCCGTGAAGTCGAGCGTGTTGGGGTGGGGGATATCGGTAGTGGTCAGGTCTAACTTGATGTCGAGCGTGCGCGGCGCAAACGTCTCGCGCAGCACGCGGTCGGTGCCGTGCCCCTTGCCTGTCTTTGCGAGCGAGCCGTAGAGCACAGCCTCGTATCTCTCCGCCGACGGGAATTCGCCGATAAACATTTTTGCGGCCGCCTCGGGTCCCATGGTGTGCGAGCTGGACGGGCCGCGCCCTATTCTGTAAATTTCTTTTATGGACTTCATTTGACTCTCCTGTAAGCCTTTGAAATATATTTCGTGATACCGACTAAGTATATCACATAATACCTATAAACTCAACAACAAAGGCAAAAGACATTGACAAAAAACGAACGGGTGATATAATTTTTTCATCACTGCTTTGGGGGAAATTATGGAGCAACGGGTAGAAAACAAAAAAACGCTTTCGGCGGGCGTTCTGCTTTTTGTCGCCTGCTGGACGGCATATTGCGCCTCTTATCTCGGGAGAATAAACTACACCGCCGCGCTGACCGCCATACACGCCCACGGGGGGGTGTCCCCCCGCCTCCCCCGCCATAGTCGCCGACGGGGTGTTTTCAAAGCCCCATGCCGGATTTATCGGCACGGTCTATTTCTTCTGCTACGGAGCGGGTCAGATATTCAGCGGAATACTCGGCGACCGCGTGTCTCCCTATAAAATGATAGGCGCGGGGCTCGCCGGGACGGTGTGCGCCAATATTATAATGCCGTTGTGCTCGTCGAGCTATATCACCATGAGCATTATCTGGGGACTTAACGGAATAGTTCAGTCCATGCTCTGGACACCCGTGCTCTATATAATAGCCACCGTCCTGCCGGAGGAGCAGCGCAGCCGTGCGTGTCTGCACATAGCGTCGTCGTTCCCGATAGGCAGCCTGCTCTCCTATGTGATATCTGCGGCGGCGATAAAATTCGCGTCGTGGCATTTTGCGTTTTATATCCCCGCCGGAATAATAACCTGCGTGCTGGTCTTTTGGTGCATATGCGCGAAAAAGACCTCGAAAATCCTCGGAAAAGGGGAGAAGCCGTCGCTTCCCGTCCATGAGAATACTGGTGAAAAAATCTCTCTCGGCAAGCTCTTTATGATTTCCGGCGCGTCGGTCATATGCGTCGGCGTGCTCGTCCAGGGTATGCTGAAGGACGGAGTCAGCTCGTGGGTGCCCACGCTTATTACCGAAAAATATGACGTCTCCGCCTCGTTTTCGCTGCTGCTGTCGGCGATTATGCCGATAATCAATCTCAGCGGCGCGTGGATAGGAACGAAGCTTTACAAGAAGGTGTTCAGGCTCAACGAGGCCGCAACGTCGGCGTTCGGCTTCGCCATGACGCTGATACCGCTGACGGGCATAGTCTTTGTCGGCAAATATCCTATCGCAATTTGCGTGATACTCCTGGCGCTGTTTACTACAATAATAGCCGCCATGAACCATCTGCTTATGACGCTCATACCGGTGCACTTTGCGAAATTCGGGCGCGCATCAACGGTCGGCGGGATATTCAACTGCTGCACATATATAGGCAGCGCGATATCGACCTACGGCTTCGGCGCAGTGTCCGAAAAATTCGGTTGGACGGCGACGGTTGTTTTTTGGATTATTCTCGGCGTGATAGGCGTCGCGGCGTGTGCTCTGCCGATGCGCCGCTACGCAAGATTTGCCAACGGGAGCGATAAGGCGTAAGTCAACAGCTTTTCTTGATAAAAAATCACAATATCCTATAAAGCGTGTCAAAAAACAGCACGAAGCGCAAAAAAATTAAAATTAGGTATTGCAAAACCCGGAATCTTATGTTATTATAATGTGCGTTCGGTGAGAGCCGACAAATTGGCCCGGTAGCTCAGTTGGTTAGAGCGCTAGCCTGTCACGCTAGAGGTCGACGGTTCGAGACCGTTCCGGGTCGCCATTCGCTGCTATGGCTCAGGTGGCAGAGCACATCCTTGGTAAGGATGAGGTCACCAGTTCGAATCTGGTTAGCAGCTCCATAAAGATCCCCGAAATCAAACGGTTTCGGGGATTTTTACTTTTATAATCGCAGAAACGGCATATAAAAAGCAGCTCCGAGGCAACGGCTTCGGAGCTTATTTGCTTTTGTCGGGCTCGTCCGGAACATGGTGCATTATGCCGTCGACATCGCAGTTCAAAATATTGCACAGGTCATTTAACGTCACGGTGCTTATCGGCTTGTTATGCTTGAGACGGTCTATGAGACTGCGGCTGATGTTGAAATCCCTTATCAGCTTGTATGTCGTCATCCCTCTGTCTTTCATGGTTTTGTAAAACGGCTCATAAGTAATCACAAAATCACCTCAACGCCATTTTAATTTATGCTCAATATGTTGACAATTGTCGATATATAGAGTATAAATATATACGACACCGAAAGCATATGAAGCGCCGATCGACAGCAAATAATATTGAAATAAAGAATTTAAGACGGTTATTTATCCTCAAAATCGGTCAATTATACTAAGTATATTGTGTTTTCCTGACAGAGTGCTAATATATGATTGAGAGAATTCTGCCAAAGAGGCATAAAACACAGCCGAGGCATAAAACGGCACTGCCGTAAAAAATAATGCGTAAAAATAAAACGGAGGTAAAAAACAATGAAAACAAAGCGAAAAAATATTTTCAAATCGCTTTTGGCGCTGACCCTTGCACTCATCATGGTGCTCGGCGTTGCGCCGATAAGCGAGCTTGCTGGCGTTGATTGGGCAAGCCTTTTCGCACCCAAAGCCGAGGCGGAGGGAAAAACATACAAGGTCGGCGACATCATCGAATTCGGCTCTTATCCGCAGAGCAAGGTCACGGATTCGTCGCTCGTTTCCGCCCTCAATAAAGCTTCAAAAAAATGGGTCAGCTACGGCTATTACAGCGGCGACGGTAGCTATGGTTCAATGAAGCCGGGCAATTGGATGGAATATGCCGACTTTACATATAATGGCACAAAATATCGCGCCGTAACCTTTTCTCAATACAGACCGTATTGGACAATTGATGCATCATCTTCCGGCAATTCATATCAGGACGACAACGGTTATACCACAAACAATGTATACTATTTCAAATATGAGCCTCTGAAGTGGCGCGTCCTTGACCCCTCAACGGGTCTTGTCCTTTGTGAGAGCGTAATCGATTCTCGGGCTTACAGCAACACGATATATTCAGACAATTCATCGTGCTGGAACGACGCAGAGCATACCCACTATGCCAACGACTATACCACAAGCAGTATCAGAGCGTGGCTCAACGATGATTTCTATAACACTGCCTTTTCTCCTTCGCAGAAGGCAAGCATTTTGACCTCCAAATTAGATAATAAAGCAAGTTGTAGTATTGATTGCAGCGAATACGATAGCGAGACCACCTATGACAAGGTTTTTTTGCTCTCATGGAGTGAAATGCAGAACACCGCATACGGATTCTCCGCAACACAAAGTTCTGTCTCCGCTCGTCAGGCAAAGGGGACAGATTATGCAAAATGTCAGGGCTTGTGGGTCTACCGAGTGGACGAATGTTCTAACCAGTGTTTGCGGTCTGCCGGTGACCGTTCCTTCTGGGTGTGCACAGTCGGTACCAGCGGCGACCTCTATGTAAGCAGGGATGTTTACGAAGCCTCCTCCGGAGTTCGCCCTGCTTTAAAAATTTCAAATTTAGAGTTATGTGGCTCTGAAAGTGAATCATCCCTAATCTCCACAATAAACACTGATTCAACCTCAGTTTCTGTTGGAGACAGCATAGAAATCACTTTTAAATTGAAGGACGACGCAAATGATTCGAAAAAACCGAATATAAGTATAGTGGTAGAGAATCCGGAAATTTTTGAAAGCTCTGTCAAAAATAAAAAAGATTGTGTTGTTGTTAAGCTTACTGCAAAAAAAGTCGGAACGACGATGTTGACGGTAACCGAGAAGTCGACCGGAGAAATTCTTTACTATAGCCTGAATGCAGTAGCACAAATTAATGCGTTTGACCTGAACACTGTTCCACAACATACGGATATTCTAAAGAATCATGTTACCAATTTTTATGGTTACGGCGGACTTATTGTTGACGGAATGACGAGCACAAAACTCTCAAACGGTAATTACAAAGTGTCGATGAGTGTTTATAACACAAAAAACATCTATGGCGCAGTGGTTACTTATTATGAAGACGGCTCTGTTTGTGACTACAGGATGATAGACCGCTTTGACTGTTATGAAACCGGCTTATGGGATGTTTTAGAGTCGATGTACTATTTCCCCGGACAAACGGCAAACCTTTTCAGAAAATACACATTATACACCAACGGAAATCTTGCTCAGAAAACACCTATAGACGGCATCATTGTGCCAAAAGGCGGATATATGCAGATAACAAACAATTCTGAGGAATCTGCAATAGCGTATCTGTATAATATAATTAATTTTGCCGTTGCAGGAACGCTTTCGGCCGCCGGGGTCATAACGACTATGGCTGGCATAAATGTGGTTGATAAATCGAATGTAGCTTCCAAAACTGCTGCCGAGGCAATAATGAAAACAATCAAATCCATGCCAAGAGATAAGGCGGCAGATGTAATGGAAGATCTTCTCAAGGATATAGCCAAACAAAATATGGAAGCAAAGTCCTATGATCAGATAGATGACATGATAGCTTCTACCAACAATGTTTTGGCACGGGCAGCCAATATTGATATGAAATCATTTATTTCAAGCAGTCTTAAGGCTGTTGGAATATCCGTTGCAGAAAATGCGATACTTTCATTTCTTTCTACTCCCGGAAAGTGGCTCAGTGCTATATTCACTATAAATTCCGGCGTGTCATATCTCGACTTTTCGTTCAGCTTTGTTAAATCATATAAAAACACATCTATATATGTAAATGCTCCGCGAAACGGCACAATATCAACTATGAACGGCGTGAAGATAGATACGCAGAATAATGTCGATGTTAAAACAGTTATGCAGGCTTTCAAAATTATTGATACTTCAACAATAACAGTGAATCTCAGCAGAAATGAAGTTATCGAAAAATCGCAAATATACAACGTGTATTTCACAAGATACAACGAAAAAGTGCAGCCGAGCGGCTCCGTAAAAATTTATTTGCCGTTGCCTGACGATTATGACCCGGAGAACAGCTATATTTTGAGACAGGAATCAAACGGAAAGTGGACAAAACTCGAAACAAAACGTGAAAACGGCTATCTGGTTGCCGAAACTGATCATTTTAGTCTTTATGCGGTGGCGCAGGTTTCGAAAAAAGACAGCATTTTTAAGAAAATCTGGAATGCTATCCTCGCTCCCTTCCGCGCGATATCTAGATTTTTCAAAAACCTCTTCAAAAAAATCTTCAAGAAATGAGCCCCTATCTATAGTATAAGCAATTCCGAAAACAGCACCGCCGCCTGCGGCTTTTGCAGGCGGCGGTGTTTTGCTTTGCGGCTCAAAATAAACCTCAAAATATGATAGAATTTTCGACTTTGCTGTGCTATAATATAGAGGATTATAATGGCATATACTGTCACTACTGCTTTAGGAGTGTTTTTGTTGCAGACAACTGTTGATTCGCTGAAAATAAACTATATGGATAAAGGCTCGGGCGAGCTCGTAGTTCTGCTGCACGGCTGGGGTTCAAATATTGAGCTTTTCGAGAATATGTCGGAGCTGCTTGCGCGAAAATATCATGTTATAGCTCCCGATATGCCGGGCTTCGGGCTGTCCGATGAGCCCGAAGAGCCGTGGCGCGTCGATGACTATGTGGATTTCGTGCTGAAATTCCTTGAGCCGTTCGCGCCCGAGAAAGTGACTTTTCTCGGCCACTCGTTCGGCGGCAGGGTCATCATAAAAATGGCGAGCCGCAAATTGCCTTTTGAAATAGAGAAGGTTATTTTGGTCGACTCTGCGGGCGTCAAGCCGAAAAAGACGGCGGCGCAGAAGCTGAGACAGCGCAACTATAAAATAGGCAGAAAAATCCTCGAGACCGCGCCAGTAAAGGCGCTGTTCCCCGATGCGCTCGAGGAGTTCCGCCGCAGTCACGGCTCCGCCGATTACAACAGCGCAACGCCTGTCATGCGCCAAACGCTCGTCAATACGGTCAACGAAGACCTTGTGGAATATATGCCGAACATGAAGATGCCCGTTTTGCTGGTCTGGGGCGAGAACGACGACGCCACGCCGCTGAGTGACGCGAAAATTATGGAACAGCTCATGCCCGACGCGGGGCTCGTTACCCTCAAAAATTGCGGACACTATTCGTTCCTCGAGCAGCAGTTCACCTTCAACAAGGTGCTCGCCTCGTTCATGGAGATAGACTGACCGACCGACAGTATTGCGAAAGGATTGAGCTTTTAAATGACGATATTTTCCGAGGTGCTTATCTTCGCGGCGTTCTGGCTGTTTGCGGTGCTCTCAACGCTGTTTTATATGCATATGTTCCAGTTGAACTCTTACCGCGCCGACGACCAGTGGCACTGGCTCTTAAAGAATCGCGGCAAGGCGGTTCCGCTTGCGCTGCCGTTTATCGGCGCCGTTATAGGCGTTATCTGCGGGAAGAACGCGGGCATGATAGTCTGCGCCGTGTTCGTTCTCTTGGCGTGCCTGTTCTATAAGCCGAAAAAGGCGAAAAAGCCGCTCAAATATACGCCCCGCGTCAAGCGTATGCTCGTCACCGTCGCTGTGCTCTATATTGCCATGACGGTTCTGCTTGCGGTGTTTGCGTCGGGCCGCGTTATCGCGCTCACTGCCGGCTTAGTCGCCGCCGCTTCTCCGTTTGTCATAATCCTCGCCAATGTTATTAACAAGCCAATAGAGCTTTCAATAAACAGATACTACACGAACGACGCGAAAAAAATGCTCGCCGCCTGCCCGAACCTCACCGTTATCGGCGTCACGGGAAGCTACGGCAAGACGAGCGTCAAGTTCTATCTCAACACCCTGCTCAAGGCGAAGTACAATGTCCTCATGACCCCCGAGAGCTACAACACTCCCATGGGCGTCGTCAAGACCGTGCGCGGCTCGCTCAGGGCGACGCATGAGATATTTATCTGCGAGATGGGCGCAAAATATGTCGGCGACATAAAAGAGCTGTGCGACATAGTTCACCCGAAGCACGGCATAATAACCTCGATAGGCCCTCAGCATCTCGAGAGCTTCAAGTCGCTGCGAAATGTTATCAACACGAAGTTCGAGCTCGCCGACGCGCTGCCGAAGGACGGCAAGCTGTTCTTAAACGGCGACAATGAATATATAGCCGAAAGAGCGCCCGACGGCGCGATAACCTACGGACTTAACTCCGACAGCAAGTATAAAGCGAAGCTCATAAGCGTCGGCGACAAGGGCACTACCTTTGAGGTCACAACGCCCGACGGCGAAAAAGAGGAGTTCACTACAAAGCTCATCGGCACTCACAACTGCCTGAATATCTTAGGCGCGATAGCCGTTTCGTATGAGCTCGGCATTTCGCTCTCCGAGCTGCGCCCGCAGGTGCGCCGCCTCGAGTCCGTGCCGCACCGCCTTGAGCTTTCAAAGCGCGTGGGTATGACGCTCATAGATGATTCGTATAACTCTAACCCGAGCGGAACAAAGGCGGCTCTCGAGACGCTGAGCTTCTTCGAGGGCGAGAAAATCCTTGTAACGCCCGGCATGGTAGAGCTCGGCGACAAGCAGGAGGAATATAACTGCGAGTTCGGCCGAAACGCCGCCGCAGTCTGCGACTATGTGGCTTTGGTAGGCGAGAGGCAGACAAAGAGCATATATAAAGGTCTTGTCGAGGCGGGCTTTGACGAATCCCGCATATTCGTCTCTCCCTCGCTCGGCGATGCGCTCGCAAAGGTCGGCGCGATAAGAACGGATAAAAAGAAGATCGTCCTGCTCGAAAACGACCTTCCCGACAATTATTAATGGGGGTATTCATATGAAGATAAAGCTTGCAGTCCTGTTCGGCGGCAGAAGCGTCGAGCACGAGATCTCCGTTATCTCGGCCATTCAGGCGATACACGCGGTGGATAAGGATAAGTACGACGTTATCCCTGTCTATATCACGAAGAACAACGAGATGTATGTCGGCGAGCACATCGGCGATATAGAGGCTTATAAAAATATCAATTCGCTTATAGCCGAGAGCACACGGGTGAACCTCGTCAACGACGGCGACCGCACGCTGATAGTCAGATATCCGCATAAGGCTTTCTCGAAGGATGTTGTCGACTATATCGACATAGCGTTTCCGATAGTCCACGGCACGAATGTTGAGGACGGCACCCTGCAGGGCTATCTCCAAATGCTCAATCTTCCGTATGTCGGCTGCGACGTTGTCTCGTCGGCTGTCGGAATGGACAAATATGTTATGAAGACCGTCTTTAAAGATAACGGTATCCCCGTGCTCGACTGCGTGTGTGCCGACGCGGCGGATTACGACTCCGACCCGGAAAAAATCATTGCGGAGATAGAGGATAAATTCAGCTATCCCGTTATCGTAAAGCCGATAAATTTAGGCTCGAGCATAGGCATAAGCAAGGCGCATGACACAGACGGGCTTGAAACCGCACTCTCGAATGCGTTTGACTATGCGGACAGAGTGCTTGTCGAGCCCGCGATAGAGAATCTGCGCGAGATAAACTGCTCCGTCCTCGGCGACAGACATTCGGCGCGCGCCTCGGTCTGCGAGGAGCCGCTCAACGCCACGGACATACTGAGCTACGAGGATAAGTATATCGGCAACGCCTCGAAGTCGGGCTCCAAGGGCATGGCTTCGACTCAGCGCAGGATACCCGCCGATATTCCCAAAGAGACTGAGGACGAGATACGCACTATGGCCGTCAAGGCATTCAGGGTGCTCGGTTGCAGCGGCGTGTCGCGCATAGATTTTATGATTGACGCATCGACCGGCAAGGTCTGGCTCAACGAGATAAATACGATTCCCGGCTCGCTCTCGTTCTACCTTTGGGAGCCTTTGGGTGTGAGCTATACCGAGCTTATCGACGAGATGATATCGCTCGCCATGAAGCGCGAGCGCGAGCGCGAGTCGATAACCTATTCTTTTGACACAAACGTGCTCTCGGGCATAAAGCTCGGAGGCAAAAAGACGGGCAAAATGTAATTAAGCTCAAGAAAGGATGTCTCATTATGGCAGTATTCAGACCCTTCAAAGCAGTAAGACCCCTCCCCGAATACGCGTCGCGTGTCGCGGCCCTTCCCTATGATGTTATGAATAGCGAGGAGGCCCGCGAAATCGTAAAGGGCAATCCCTATTCCTTCCTCCATGTCGATAAGGCGGAGGTCGATTTGCCCGTTGGCACGCAGCTCTATTCCGAGGCTGTCTACAACAAGGCGGCGGAGAACCTCAAAAAGCTCGAGACGGACGGAATCTGCAGGCAGGACAAGTCCGACTGTATGTACATATACCGCCAGATAATGGACGGCAGAAGCCAGACGGGGCTTGTCGGCTGCGTATCGATAGACGACTACATGAACAATGTCATAAAAAAGCACGAGCTGACCCGCGCGGACAAGGAGCAGGACAGAATAAACCATGTCGATTACTGCGACGCGAACACGGGTCCCATCTTCCTGACATACAGGGACAATGCCTCCGTGGGCGAAATTGTCGGCGCGTGGCAGACGGAGCATGAGCCCGTCTATGATTTTGTCTCCGACGGCGTTTCCCAGACGGTTTGGGTCATAGATTGCCCCGAGACCATAAAGAAATTGTCGGCTCTCTTTGCGGGCGTTGATTCTCTCTATATCGCGGACGGCCATCACCGCGCCGCGTCGGCTGGCAAGGTCGGTCAAAAGCGCAGGGAGCAGAATCCCGGCTGCACGGGAAACGAGGAGTTCAACTTCTTCCTTGCCGTGCTGTTCGCGCAGAGCGAGCTTGCGATAATGGACTATAACCGCGTCATAAAAGACTTAAACGGTCTGACGCAGGATGAATTTATTGACAGAATAAGCGCAAGCTTTGCTGTTGAAGCCGCGCCCGAGTCGCCCTACAGACCGGAGAAGAAACACACCTTCGGAATGTATCTCGGCGGCAAGTGGTATAAGCTCGCCGCAAAGGACGGAACTTTTGACGCAGCCGACCCCGTAGCGGCGCTCGACGTCTCGATACTCCAGCGGAATCTCATCTCTCCCGTGCTCGGAATAGACGACCCGCGTACAGACAAGAGAATAGACTTCGTCGGCGGAATACGCGGACTGAAGGAGCTTGAGCGCAGGGCGCAGAGCGATATGTGTCTCGCCTTTTCGATGTTCCCGACCACCGTTGACGACCTCATGGACATAGCCGACGCGGGAAAGATAATGCCGCCCAAATCGACTTGGTTCGAGCCGAAGCTGCTCAGCGGACTGTTTGTACATAAGCTTAAATAAGGAATGAAGTTATGGTGAGATACAAGACCGAGGCCGACGACAGGGAGCAGAGAGTCCTCGCGGAGATTTCGCTGAACACGCCCGTGAACAGAAAAAAGCGCAAGTCAACTGCGACGGTATCGGTGATCCTCAGCGTTATATACGCGGCGTTTTCCGCGTGGCTGTTCGCGCGCGGAGTTAAAGCCAACGGCTTTTTACTTCTCGGCTTTGCGCTGGTTTTTCTGCTGATAGCGCTGTTTTCAAAGAAGTTTCAGCTTTTTATAGTGCTGCGGCTTATGAAAAAGAGAAACAAGGCTTTGGCGGGCAAAACAGTGGAATATGCTATCGACGGCGACGGCGTTGAGATAACCTCGTCGCTCGGCACGGGCAAAAACAATTGGTCGGCATTCAACCGCTGCGGCGAGCAGGACGGATATATCTACCTCGTGCGCCTCGACAACAATGTTGTGCTCATAGACAAATCCCGCCTGTCGCCCGAAGAACTGAAAGAGCTTGAGAGCTTGCTTGGAAATGTGAGAAAATGAGTTTATTTGAAAAACTTCCCGATCTCAAGGAGATCAAGGGAGGGCTTGGCGAACAGCTTGCAGCTTATTACGGCAAGGCCGTGTTTTCAAATGCATATGTTATTCACGATGTGCTCATCGACGGAAAAGACGGACATAAGTCCCAGATAGACTTGATCATAATTGCCGCAAACGGAATTTATGTCGTAGAAGTTAAGACTTTTAACGGCGCTAAAATATACGGCGACGGGCGAAAACAGGAGTGGCAGTATTACCTCTGCGGACACAGGTATGATTTCTATAATCCGATTATGCAGAACAAAAAGCATGTGGAATATCTCAAGAACATGCTTTCTGATTTTGTCGGAGTCGAGTTTTACTCTGTTGTGCTGATTTTGTGCGATGACTGTAAAGTGTCTAATGTGAACAAATCCGATAAAATCGATACGGCTGTCTGCACAAGCTTACCCGCTATGAACAGGGCAATAAAGCTGTTTTCGAAAGAGAACAAAACGGAGCTTTGTCCGACGGATACAAGAAAAATATATGATTATATAAAAGAAAACCAGGAGCAGGGAAAAGAAGCTCGAAAAGCGCATAAAGAGGATGTAAAGGCATATCGGCAGAAGGTGCAGACCGAAAGTGATAATCGTATCTGCCCATACTGCAAGAAATCGCTCGTGTTAAGGCATGGACAATACGGCGATTTTTATGGGTGTTCAGGCTATCCCAAGTGCAAATATACTGAAAAAACAAAATAAAAGCGGAGGCTGTTTCAGCTTCCGCTTTTATTTTATAAGCTTAGTTCAATTTTGACTATCAATAGTTATTTTTCACTCAGTGCTTCGCCGATCTCGCGGCGAACCTGCTCGAATGCGGTGTGGTCAGAGGTGTATTCGGTGAGGCTCGAGGTGACCTTTGCTATTCTTTCGTCAACCCACGCTCGGCCGAAATTCGCCTCGGCAAGGGTGAAATAGTCGTAGTCTTCCATGCCGTCCGCAATGTTAAACAGCCGCATAGTAGAAACCGGCCCGTCGATGCCTATGTATCCGCCGGGATAAATAAACATTCCGTCGCCGGAGCAGTCAAAGCTGTCCCAGGTTTTTGCCGATTCCCACGGATTGGCTTTTTCGCAGTATGTGGTGCACCAATAGAGCAGGCCGGTGATGTTTATCGACTTCTGCTGCCACATGAGTATGCGGTGCTTGAGCGCATCCAGATGAATGAAAAAGTTGCAGTAATCGCCGCCGGGGGCGCAGCAGACATACCACCATGCGCGGCTGCCGTTTTTGGCGGCATTTGTCATTTCCTCAAGCGTCGAGTCTCTGCCGACAACATCGCTGAGTCCGCAGAGAATGGAGCTTCTGCCCTTTTGCAGCTTGACGGAGGATATCTTGTTTCCGTTTATCTTCACTTCGTCTGTGTTAAACGGAGTGACCATATTATACCCGGGGCACAGGCGCGCGAGCCTTTCGGTTATTTCCCTGTAGCGCTCATACGCCGCGGAATCGCCGGGCTCGTCGATGGGATAGAAGTAGCCTTTTTTCGCCCATTCGGGATTTGAAGAAACCTTCTCGTAGTATTTAACAAGCTGCCCGTCATCCTCGGGATAGGGGATAACGAAAGAGGTTATGCGCGGGTCGCTCATATATTTGTCGGCGCGTTCATCGAGAATATCATAGGGAATGTTATACGGGCTGAGCCTGTTTTCGGCGAGCAGCTCATAGACCTGAACATTCAGCTTCTCCCGAGCGGCGTTGTCACCGTCTTTAACTCCGGAGAGTGTGGCGAACATTTCGCTGCTGTTTCCGAATGCGCTCTCATTTGCAGGTGTATCGGGGAGAGTGAAGTTCCAAACCACAGCCTTGATTTCCTTTTCGAGAATGACCTCGTTTTTCTCGTTTTTTGCCGTGACGGTTGCGGTGTATTCGCCCGCTTTCGCGTCCTTTTCGGCACGCGTCCTTATAAAGAACGCCTGTTGAAGTCCCTTTTCAAGCTCGGCGGGGCCGCCGTATTTGCCGGTGTGCGCTGCGGGAATCATCGCGTCGGCGTATTCGCAGCTGTATTTGCCGCCCATGCCCTTGACCTCCGAGTAGTGCGCTTTGTATGCCTCAGTGCGGAGCGTGTCGCCGTCGACATTCTTGAAATCCGTGACGGAGATTTCGACTTTCTTGCCCTTTTTCGCGGTTGCAAAGATTATCTGGAAGCCCTCCCACTCATTTCTTGCGAGTGCGATATCAATGCTTTCATCCGAGCCGAGCGCCGTGTCACGCAGATCCTTTTCCGTGGCGTAGGCGAAGTCGTAGACAATGTCGCCGTCGGAGGTCGGAATACCGCCGATATTGCTCGATGCCCTTGAAATTTTATAGACAGGCGCAAGGAACGAGTAGTTGTTTATCGCCCTATAAGATACAACGAGTCCGGGGCAGATGAGAGCTGTGGCACAGAGGAGAGCCGTGATTTTGCAGAGAGCCTTGTGGCCGCGGCTCGAGAGTCCGTTTAAATATACGGCGAGAGCGATTGCAAACATTATGCACGATGAGCCGAACGCGAGTGCGCCGGCGACATCGGGCGCGATGGCTTTTTGCACACCGAAGCCCACGGCAAGGTAAACGCCCGCATGAACTGCGGCGGAGACGATCGGCACTGTTATCTTATTGGCGGTGCTGTGTTCACGCTTTTTATCCGTGAGCGTATACAGCAGCATGACAACGCCGCCGCAAAGAGCGAGCAAAACGGTGTAGAGCGCTATCTCCGGGCCGTTTCCGCGTTTAAAGACATAGTACGCAGAATAGAGCGCGTAGATATAGAGCGCGGTGAAGAAAAGCGATGCCGCGACGCAGAGCGCAGTTCTTGCCTTCTTGTTTTTCATCGAATTACCCCTTTCATATTTAAAATAATTATTTTGCTTACAGGTTATATATAACAAAATATTGACGCAATGTCAACGTTTTCATGCAATAATCACTAATAGATGCGCTTCTGCGACAAAAAATCATACTTTAATGAGTCTCGGTACCTTGTAAAAAAATATGTCCGCAGAGAAAAAACGCTACGGACATATTTTTGTCTGTTGATAAATCGGGACTTGCGGGGGCGATTGCCGTTTACGCACCTGGACCCGTAAGCTCGGATGGAGCTCTCCGACATAGCTCCACGTGCAAAGCGACGGTCACTCCCAGTCCTTCCATATCTCCGGGCAATAGCCGACCGTCGCCTGCTTGCCGTTTCGGACTATCGGGGTCTTGAAAAGCTCCGGGTGCTCGAACAGCTTTTCCTCTTTGTCCTCGTCGTGCGCGAGATATTTAATAAACTGCTGCTCATAGGCCTTGCTTTTCTCGTCGAACAATTTGTCCATGCCGCCGACGGCTTTTTTGACAGAGGCATATTCGCCGCGGCTCATGCCGTATTTTGCGACGTCGATGAGCTGATATTTTATTCTGCGCTCCTTGAACCAGCGCTCGGCTTTTTTCGTATCGAAGCATTTGGCTTTTCCGAATATCTGTATGTTCATATATAGACTCCTTTTTCTCTTGTATCCGAGGACAATTATATGATAAAATATATATGTTGTAAAGTATGCAAGGGAGATTTGGCTTTGAAGATGGATATGCCGAAAAATGTTGATACCGCGATAGGCCTGCTGCAGTCGGCGGGCTTTGAGGCATATGCCGTGGGCGGGTGCGTGCGCGATACGCTGCTCGGAAAAACGCCGAATGACTGGGATATAACATCCTCCGCGTCTCCCGAGGAAATAAAAGCGGTGTTCGCGGACTTTCACTGCATAGATACCGGAATAAAGCACGGCACCGTGACCGTCATAGCGGACGGAGAACCGCTCGAAATAACGACCGTCCGGCTCGTCCGCGGATATGAGAAAACCCGCCGCCCGAAGAGCGTCACTTTTACCTCCGTTCTCGGCGAGGATCTCGGCAGGCGGGATTTCACGGTAAACGCCATGGCCTACAGTCGAAAGACCGGCACGGTCGATCTTTTCGGCGGGCGGGATGACCTCAAAAACGGAATAATCCGCTGCGTCGGAGACCCGGACAGGCGCTTCAACGAGGACGCGCTGCGAATCCTGCGCGCCCTGCGATTTGCCTCGACGCTCGACTTTGAGATAGAGCCGTTGACCGCACAGAGCCTGATAAATAACCGCGCCCTGCTCGGCAACATCTCCGAGGAGAGGATAGCAAAGGAGCTGATAAAGCTCGTCTGCGGAAAAGGCGCGCGGCGTATACTCACGGATTTTGCCCCCGTGCTCTTTGAAATTTTGCCGGAGCTTCGCCCGATGTATAAGAACGGGCACGACAATCCGCACCACTGCTACGATATCTATGAGCATACGCTCATAGCGCTCGAGAATATCGACCCGGAGCCGACGCTGCGCTTTGCGATGCTCCTGCACGACTGCGGCAAGCCCGCCGTCAAGATTTTCGACGAAAACGGCGTAGCGCATTTCTACGGACATCAGCGGGTGAGCGCGGAGATATCGGCGCAGATATTGGCGCGGCTCAAGGTGTCGAACAGATTCAGAGATGAGGTGCTGTTCCTTGTCAGCAACCACGACCGCTGGGAGCTATATGAAAACACGGACAAAATGCCGCGCTACCTCTCAAAATTCGGCTTTGACGGCGTGACAAAGCTGCTCAAGGTCATGCGCGCCGACGTGCTCGCGCAGTCGCCCGAATACAGATACAGGTTAGAGCAGATATCGGCTGCAAATGAGGCGGCAAAAGCTTTGGCTGCTCAGGAACCGTGCCTGTCGCTGCGCGAGCTTCAGATAAACGGGCGGACTCTCATGGATATCGGCATTCCGCAGGGCAGACAGCTCGGCGCGGTGCTTGCACAGCTGCTCGACGAGGTCATAGACGGAGTGACAAAAAACACGCAGGAGGCTCTCACGGCGCGCGCAAGGGAAATATACGGAGAGATGAAGTAAATAAAGCCGCTGTATCAACCGATACGGCGGCTTTTCGTCTGCCGTCCAAGGCTATCCGAAGAGAAAACGGTTTGTAAGAGAATGCACATTGGCGCCTTGTGCGACTTTGCGCAAGCGCATGAAAAATGAGCGGCAGATAATTGTAAGCTGCGAGGGGAACATAACCGACCGATTACGACGCACTAACGATAACTTACATATAAACGCAAAACAGCCACAGTGTTTTTTCTCACTGTGGCTGGAAACGGTTTTGCATATCCGCTTTTTGACGGGATACTTTTTACTGCGCGAAGAAGCGGTCGAAGATCGAGCCGCCGGAGCTGCTGCCGGAGGAGGTGACGTCGTTCTCGTTTGAGGTCGAGAAGGTAAGCTCGATGCGCGTGCCTTTCGGAGCCTTTGAACCGGGCTCGACGGACATCGAGACGACAACGCCGTCTGTGTAGTTGCCCGCGACGGTGCAGACAAAGCCGCTGTCCGTGAGTATCTGCTTTGCCTCGGAATAGCTCTTGCCGAATACGTTGGGAACGTCAACGCTCTCCTTGCCGCTGCTGATGACAAGCTCTATCTCGCTGCCTATGGCGACCGTGGTCTGCTCGGGCAGGCTCTGCGAAATGACATAGCCCTCCTTGACGGTGTCGCTGTATTCGAACTTCGTCTTGAATGTAAACTTGCCGTCCCAAACGGGATTCTTCGATATAGCCTCGTAGCTGAGGTTCCTGAAATCGGGCACAACTATCGTCTCCGTGCTTGTGCTCTCGGTGACGGAGGGGTTGAGAGTCGACTGGTCATTGTCTGGGTTCTTCTTTGAAAAGCTGCCCCTGAACACCGTCGCCATAAGAATTGCGAATACGATTATGCCGACTCCGAGCGTTATTCCGCCCGCGACGAGGAACGGCTGCGCGGCGCTCTTTTTCTTTTTCGGCGCCGCCGAAGCGCCCTCGCCATGCATAGGCTCTGCCGAACGGTCGCCGCCCTCGCTCATAGCCTGAATTTCGCCCGCATAAGCCGCAGTGGGAGAGGCGGACAATTCGGCTCTGAACTGCTCGACGGAACGGGTTCTGTCCTCGGGCAGGATCTGCAGCGCGTTTATAAGCGCATTTATGACATAAGCCGGGAGCTGCTCGGCAAATTTGCTCGGTATCATCAGACGGTCGTTAGTCACGCGGGTGGTGGCGATTATCGGGTCGGTGCCGATAAGTGCGCGGTAGAGAACCGCCGCGAATGCATAAATATCCGTCCATGCGCCCTGCTGACCCTCGAAGCCGTACTGCTCGATGGCGGCGTAGCCGGGGAAGAGCTCCGGATTCAGATCGCCGCGCGCCGTGCGTGCCTGCCAGATACTGAAGCCCGATATCTTGAGCTTTCCGTCGGGGGTCACGAGTATCGTCTGCGGCGAGAGTCCGCGGTGGATTATTCCCGCCGCACGCAGAGTG
>ERZ780014.361-NODE-361-length-21706-cov-3.02993_pt1 | contig 21706 bp, 19 predicted proteins | sample MGYA00511929_ERZ780014 | MGnify/ENA primary metagenome ERZ780014 (study PRJEB29588, sample SAMEA2155132) | human gut metagenome | biome: human gut; feature: human-associated habitat; material: faeces | place: Denmark | collected 2008/2010 ...
TCCGTGTAATCCGCGCCTAAAATTATCATTTATAGAACAACCTAATTTTGCAAGTATTTAACTAAATAAAAAGAATAAGATGATGGAAGCTAAAATGTTTTGTTATCAGTGCCAGGAGACAATGAAAGGCACCGGTTGTATCTTGAAAGGTGTGTGTGGAAAAGAAAGTCATACAGCAAAGGCAATGGATTTGCTGATGTTCGTGGTACGTGGAATATCAGTCGTTACTGATGAATTCCGTAACGCCGGACATCCCGTAGCTGCCGAAGTGAACCGTTTTGTTGTGGATGCCTTATTCTGTACCATTACAAATGCCAACTTTGATGATGAAAGCATTCTGAACAGGGTGGATAAAGGTATGATATTGCGTAACCGTTTAATAGAAGAAGCAAAAGAAAAAGGTATTTCCTTGCCTGAAATCGACGAACTGCAATGGCAGGGTGGACGTGATGAGTATGCTTCCAAAGCGGAAAGCGTAGGTGTGCTGCGTGAGCCCGACATAGACCTGCGTTCCCTGAAAGAATTGATGACTTATGGTCTGAAAGGTATGGCGGCATATCTGGAACATGCCATGCGTCTGGGATATGACGATGCTTCTATCCATACTTTTATGCAACATGCTTTGGCCGCCACTGCCACAAAATCACTTCCGGCAGGCGAATGGGTGAAGATGGTGCTCCAGACCGGAGAATACGGTGTGAAGACTATGGCTTTACTGGATAAAGCGAATACCGAACGCTATGGCAATCCGGAAATGACAAAAGTAAATATCGGAGTAGGGAAGCGTCCGGGTATCCTGATAAGCGGCCACGACCTGAAAGATATGGAAGAACTATTGAAGCAAACCGAAGGTACAGGAGTCGACGTGTACACACATAGCGAAATGCTACCTGCTCACTATTATCCTGCTTTCAAGAAGTATTCCCACTTCGTAGGCAACTATGGAAATGCCTGGTGGAAGCAGCGTGAAGAGTTCACTACTTTCAATGGTCCTATCCTGTTTACAACAAACTGTATCGTCCCTCCGTTGGCAAATGCTGAATATAAAGAACGTATGTTTACAACAAATTCCACCGGATATCCCGGTTGCAAGTACATTCAGGCAGATGCCGAAGGTAGAAAAGACTTCTCCGAAATTATTGAGATAGCCAAGCAATGCCAGCCGCCTACGGAAATAGAACGTGGAGAAATCATCGGTGGCTTTGCCCATAATCAGGTGTTGCAACTGGCAGATAAAGTGGTAGATGCCGTGAAGAGCGGTGCTATTCGTCGCTTTGTGGTTATGGCAGGTTGCGACGGACGTATGAAGGGACGTGATTATTATACCGAATTTGCCAAGGCATTGCCTAAAGATACAGTCATCCTGACAGCAGGTTGTGCCAAGTATCGTTACAATAAGTTGCCTCTGGGAGATATCAACGGCATTCCACGCGTACTGGATGCAGGACAGTGCAACGACAGCTATTCACTGGCAGTCATTGCAATGAAACTGAAAGAAGTGTTCGAACTGAATGATATCAACGAACTCCCGATTGTGTATAACATTGCCTGGTACGAGCAGAAAGCCGTTATCGTACTGCTGGCCTTGTTGAGTCTGGGTGTGAAGAAAATCCATTTAGGGCCTACGCTGCCTGCCTTCCTGTCGCCCAATGTGGCAAAGGTCTTGGTAGATACTTTCCAGATAGGTACCATCAGTGATGTGGAAGATGACTTGAAGATGTTCCAATTATCATAAATGATTAATAAATTCTGAAGTATATTCGGATGGATAATTCCCGCCCCTACGAGTTAATCATATCGTGATTAATTTGTAGGGGCGAATTATTATTTTAGTAGAATTCTTTTGAGTGGTTTTTGAGATTTACAACTTCCACCCCAATGTCTTTTCCTGTATATTCCATAGCTTGGCGTATAGCCCCTTATTATTGAGTAGTTCCTGATGCTTACCTTGTTCAGCAATACGTCCTTCCTCCAACACTATGATGTTATCTGCATTCTTGATCGTCTTCAGGCGATGGGCAATCACGATTACCGTACGTCCTTCAATCAATGTATTGATGGCACGCTGTACTTCCACTTCATTTTCCGGATCGAGTGAAGCCGTTGCTTCATCCAGAAGTACTACGGGAGCTTCTTTCAATATAGCTCGTGCGATAGAAATGCGCTGCTTCTCTCCACCGGACAAGGTACACCCTCCTTCACCGACCTGCGTATCATATCCTTTGGGCAATCGCATGATGAAATCGTGGCAACATGCTTTGCGGGCCGCCGCTTCTATTTCTTCGTCCGTAGCGTCGGTTTTGCCGAAACGGATATTGTTGCGAATAGTATCTTGAAACAGATACACATCTTGGAATACCATTGAGATATGGCTCATCAGCGATTCCGGTTCCAGGGTTTTCATATCTACTCCATTAAATAAAACCTGTCCCTGTTGCGGATCGTAAAAACGTGCGCATAGTTTCAGCATGGTGCTTTTTCCACTGCCCGAAGGACCTACCAGAGCGGTGAGTGTATTCTTGCGCAGTGTTACTGATACATCATGCAGTACCTGTTTTTTCTGATAGCCGAACGATACGTGATAGAAAGTAATATCACCGCTTTCCGGAGCTTCTTTACTTCCTTGCATTTCCGGTTCGTTCATCAGCGCCAGGATGCGCCCTCCGGCAATGGAGAAATATCGGAATTCTGCAAAGTTGGTCAGTGCCGAAGTCAGCGGATCGAAGACGCGGGAACCGACAACGAGGAACATAACGAACGTGAGCAAGGATAAATCTCCTCCTATTAATAAGTACGTACCACAAAGTATCATCAACGTCAGACCTGCCCGTATCAACGTTACAGAAAGCAGTATGAACGGGCCGAGTAATGCTTCCTGGCGGATACAGGCACGGCGTAGTTCAGCAAAGGCATTCTTCAGACGGACAAACTTGTCGCCCAGCAGATTATATGCTTTCATTACCCGTATTCCCTGCAAGTACTCTTCCAGGCGATTGCCTGCATTGATTTTGGCGGCAATCTGTTTGCCGCTCAGTTTGTATTGCAGGTAAGTACTGCCCAGCAATATTCCTACGGCAAGTGGCAGGGCTATAAACATGGCAACGGCCATTCGCCAATCTATCCATAGCAAGCCGAGGAAGGCAAGTACAGGCATCACCAGTGCACCCATCAATTGGGGCAGATGATGCGAAATACCTGTTTCCGCCATGGTAAAGTCTGTAATCAGCATGGACGAAAGATCACCCGGATCGCGGCGTGAGAGGAAACCCAATGAGAGTTTCCGCAAATGCTCTGCCAGGCTGATACGTCCTGCGGCACTCATTTCATAGGCACCCCGGAAATTGGCGCGGTAAGAAGCCCTTTCGGCCAATGCCATGACAAATACATACACTACAAGCAGGATAAAAATAGTCCAGAGCCGTTGAGTGTCCAGTGGCATTCCGCTGCCATCGAAAGCGCGGAATATCACGTTGATCGCTTCGATAGACAGGCAGAATGGGACAATATTTACCAGGTTGGCAAGCATCGTGTAGCCCACAGGTTTGCGAAGGCGTTCGGTGTGCCCTATCGTAATATTTTCTATTGCATTCATTCTTTTACCTCCTTCTTACTGTTTAGTTCCCAGCGGAACGCATCCGTATAAGCGTCCCACATATTCTTATATAATCCTTCCGTTTTACTTAATATCTCGTGTTTCCCATGCTGTACGAGCTTTCCTTCGTTCAATACGATGATTTGCTGTGCCGAAATAATGGATGAGAGACGGTGTGCAATGATGATAACCGTTTTATTCTGGATCAGATGTTGCAAAGCCTGCTGCATCTTATATTCATTTTCGGGATCGGCAAAAGCAGTCGCTTCGTCCAGCACCAGGATAGGGGCATTTTTCAGGATAGCCCTTGCCACACAGACACGTTGCGACTCGCCACCGGAAAGGTAGACGCCCTCATCTCCGATGCGGGTTTCGTAACCTTGCGGAAGGCTTTCTATAAACTCATGACACTGTGCGGCTTTTGCGGCAGCTATCACTTCCTCGCGTCCTGCACTGGAGTTCCCTACCCGGATATTCTCATAGAGGGTATCAAAGAAAAGGAAGCTATCCTGGAAAACAAAGGAAACAATGTCCATCAACTTTTCGGTGGGAATATTTTTGATGTTGACTCCTCCGATCCGTATTTCGCCTTCCGCTACATCCCAGAAGCGGGGAATCAGATTGGCTACTGTAGATTTTCCTGAACCCGAAGGACCTACGAGTGCTGTAATTTCACCTTGGCGTGCTGTGAAGGTGATGTCGCGCAGCGCTTCGGTACGGGTTGTCTCCGCTTTATTCTCATAAGCGAAACTAACCTTGAGGAATTCGATGTCATAACCGGCGGGTACTTGCGGCGTTTGTGCTTCCGGTACGGACGGCTCGGCAAAAATACGATCAATACGTTCTACGCCCTCGTCTATTTCCCGTGTGCCCGATCCGAGGAACATCAGTTTATAAATAGGGGAGGCTACTCCGGGGCCCATAATAATAAAGAATAGATAGGCAGCGGCTAATGCTAGATTTTGTGGCTCATGGCTCAGTAATAATAAACCTATCGGCAGAATGAATGTAATAAGTGAGTTCAGTAATATGGTGAAGACCATCATACCGGGTTCGTATGTATCACATACTTTCAGTGCATATTCCTTATACGCCTCAATCTCACTATTGAAACGGCGGAATGACCGGACGCTCTGACCGAAGATTTTCACGACCGGCATGCCACGTACATATTGTACGGCTGAGGCGCTCATTCGTTCCTGTGTATCAAAGTAGATTTTAGTAAACTCCTGTGCCTTTTTCCCGAAGAAGTTGGCAAACTGTAATCCTATACTCAATGCGATACAGAATAGACATATCGCTGCCATCCATCCATTCAGGGAGAAGAAGATAATAAACATCAGAGTGACCGTAGCCAATACATTCACAAGGTCGGGGATGGTATGGGCAATGAAGTTTTCAATCTTTTCTACATTCTGTTCCATAATTTTCTTGATGCTTCCGGTAGATGTACCGTTCAGGTATCCTAACGATAAGCGTCCAATGTGTTCCGATAGCTTGATACGCAGTCCGTATAGGATACGGAAAGCTGCTACATGTGAGGCCATCAGTGCCGCATAAAGTAGCAATAATCCTCCGATCAGTCCGAAGAAGGCAAACCATCCCCAATATATCAGTATCCCGCTATCTATTTTTTCTAAGTCACTGGCGTGAAGCAGTAACTCCTGCAATACGCGGTATACCGACCAGTAGGGAACCAACATGCACGTAGCGCTTCCTGCCGACAAGATACCGGCCAGGATCAGCAACCCTTTCCGCTCGCCTGCAATCTCAAACAGGCGGGCGATTCCTTTTTTCTTTTTCAGTTTCTCTTTCATAATCTATCATACTTTTAAAAACGAACAATATTCAGATTCATTCAAAAAAAGAGAGAGCTTATATTTTCATAAGCTCTCTCCAACCAGTTACTTCGAATGTGATGTATTCTGTGACTATCTGTTCCAAATTTTCTGTCCCGACTCGATGCATGATCAATTCCTCAAACATGGTGAACATCCATGCCGTGTGCAGGTGGATAGAAAAGTCGGTTACATTGATATTCATTTGCGGATATTTTTCTTTCATATCTCTGAAGTACTCTTTCACAAGTGATGTGGAGCGTTCTGTGAAGTTCTCCTTGAAGTTTTCCAGTGAAGAACCCTGTGCATGGAAAAATAGCAATACCAACAATTTACGATGCTTTTGTATCAATGTCATGTACTCTTCTATCACATATCGTAGGTATTCTGTGGAATACATCTCCATGATATCTGCTCCATAACGCCCGTGATGTTCGTGCAGCATTCTATCGAATGCACTGATCACGGGCCGTACTACTGTACAGAAAATATCATCCTTGTTTTTGAAATAGTTATAGATATTGCTCAACCCTACCTGGGCTTCTTGCGCAATTTCACGCATGGAAGCCTTCGGAAAGCCGTTTTCGAGGAATACTTTTTCGGCAGCTTTCAAAATTTCTTTTTGTATGTCATCTTTAGGGTATTGCATAAGTTTTATTTCTCGACTGCAAAGTAGGGGAGAATCCGCGTTTTCTGAAATACCCATTAATGATGGTTTTTTGTTAGATTTTTATAAAAATCACAATTATTGGGTATTGCCAAGGTCACTGAAAGCATGCAACTTTGCGCGTATAATCTAACTATAAACTACTATATGGTGAAACTAACCAATCATAAAAAGGCAATTGACAGACCTTTAAGTTGTAAGAGATGGGGAATAATAGCTATTATTATTCTTTTTGCAGGTAGCTTATCTTTTTTACTGTACTCTTACTTTTCTCATGACGTTGATAATCCTCAGTGTAACTGTTTGCTATGTATGCTTAATCATGTTCCTGAAGAGGGAGAGTACATTTATAACCGCTATTTGATATTTATTAGTTTTATCTGGATTGCTGTGATCTTTGCGGCTGTCTTTTTAGTGAATTACTGCTTTGTAAAAAAGAACAAAAAGAAATAGTGTTCGTTTAAGTACCTACTTGTTATTATTTTTAATAACACAATACTCATATTTGGGTATTGCTCGCCTTTTTAACTCCCTCTACCTTTGCGCCAACAAAATTTAAGATAAAAGATGAGAAAATTAACTTGCTTATTCGCCTTAGGTTTCTTGCTTTTTAACAATACTTTACGGGCTAATGAACCTGAAAAAGTAACCTCAACAGAAGAGGTATCTGAAACTACGGCAAAGAAAGAGAGAATAAAACAGGTAACAAAAGATGACGACTACGAAAAGTTCCGTTTCGGTGGATACGGAGAAATGGTAGCAAAGTTTATGAATTACGGAACGAATCGTTTCTATGGTGGGGTCGATAACAGTGATCACCGCAATACCATTGCAATTCCTCGTTTTGTGTTGGCTTTTGACTACAAGTTTAATTCCAAGTGGATACTGGGTGCTGAAATAGAATTTGAAGCAGGAGGCGTAGGTATTGAAACAGAACTTGAGAATTCAGAAAACGGTGAGTATGAAACAGAAATGGAAAAGGGTGGAGAAGTTGCTCTTGAGCAGTTTCACATTACTCGTCTGATACATTCGGCTTTCAATGTTCGTGCAGGTCATTTGATTGTACCTATGGGATTGACCAATGCACACCATGAGCCTATCAACTTCTTTGGAACATCTCGTCCTGAGGGTGAAACCACAATTATTCCTTCTACCTGGCATGAGACAGGGCTGGAATTCTTCGGCTCTTTTGGTAAAGGATATGCGCGCTTTGATTATCAGGCAATGATTGTTGCCGGCTTGAATGCTGATGGATTTGGTCGCGATAATTGGGTTGCCGGTGGTAAGCAGGGACTCTTTGAACAAGATAACTTTACTTCGCCTGCTTATGTAGCACGTCTAGGTGCTGTTTTTTACTATTGTAATGACGTGACAGCCAATGCTGATAAGAATTATAAGTATAGCAGTGTAGGCCGCTCATCAGTGAAAATCTACTCTGCCGATGCACAGTATAAAAATAAATATGTTACCGCTCGTGGTAATATCATTTATGGTGATTTAGAGAATTCTTCCAAGATCAGCAAGGTTACTCTTTCCAATAACTCCAATTATTACCACGGTGCTATGCGTAATGTAGCTAAGAATGCCCTGTGCTATGGCTTGGAGGCTGGTCTCAACCTGAGTGGTTTTTTCTCACAGAAGAAATGTCCGGTTATTTATCCTTATGCCCGTTATGAATACTACAACCCGCAGGAAGAGGCAGAAGGTTCTGCCACAATGGAGAAACGCTGCCAGGTAAGCAAATGGACGGCAGGAGTTAACTGGTTTGCATTGCCGAATCTGGTTGTGAAAGCCGATTATACTACCCGTCATATTGGTACGAACAAGGTATTTGGATCGACTAAATATAACAATGAAAATGAATTTGCTATCGGCATAGCTTATGTCGGTTGGTTTACCAAGAGATAGTTCAAATAGGTATTTATAATTAATTTAATGTTTAAGTAATATGAAAAAGTTTTTTTATTTGTCGGCTCTTTCATTGGGCATGATGTGTTCCATTACGGCTTGTAGTGATGATGACACTACGACTATAGATGCTAAGAATCTTGACTATACGGCAGAGAATGCAAGTAGTTGGGGAAATTACATGCGAGTAGTTGCACAATTGTTGGTGAATGATGCTACTGCTCTTTATGATGACTGGGCGGTTAAATACAACGAAGGTGGAAGTTATGCAGATTTCTTTAAGAATCAAGATGCTTTGACGAGCGTTGAGCAGTTGATTGATGGCTGTGTAGACATTGCCAATGAAGTAGGTACTGCCAAAATTGGTGACCCTTACGATCTTTTCATACATAATAATGAAGAAAAGGCTTTGTATGCTGTAGAGTCATGGTATAGCTGGCATTCTCGTGAAGACTATCGTAACAATATCTATTCTATTCGTAATGCTTATTACGGAACACGTACAGGAGCTATTAGCGAGTCATCTCTCTCAAAAGCAGTAGCTGCAGTAAATGCTAATCTTGATACTGAAGTGAAAAATGCGATTGATGCAGCAGCAGCAGCAATTTGGGATATCCCGAGTCCTTTCCGCAACAATATCGATAGCCCGGAGGCTGTAAGTGCTATGGAAGCTTGTGCTACTTTAGAGGGAGTACTCAAGGGAAGTTTGAAGAATTGTATCGAAAGTATTGATAAAACAGTGTTGGCGGAAGTCGTAAAAAATTATGTGGATAAAGTTGTATTACCTACATATTCTGATTTGAAGACGGGAAATCAGGCTCTTTTCGATGCTGTTGAGGCATTCCGTACTTCTCCCAGCAATGCTAACTTTAAGGCTTGTGCCAATGCATGGCTTACGGCTCGTGAACCGTGGGAAACCAGTGAGGCATTCCTTTTTGGTCCGGTTGCCGACAAAGGTCTTGACCCCAATATGGATAGCTGGCCGCTTGACCAGGATGGTATCGTACAGATCTTGACTTCCGGTAACTATTCAGACTTAAACTGGGATGGTGACTATGATGAAGAAGATGATAAAATTGCCGGTGCACAAGCTTTGCGTGGTTACCACACTTTGGAATATTTGATCTTCAAAGATGGTGAAGCCCGTACCATTCAGTAAGATTTTTACTTGTTAGAAATAAGATTTTGCGGAAACAGCGGGATAATGAATATTCTGTTGTTTCCGCAACATCTGCGTTAAAAAGATAAATGTTAGTTACGTATTTTGCAATAATAATTCAATAACGAATGAATGGCTTATTAAAATACTCATTTCCAATCTGTTTTTCGCTTCTGGCATTGTTCGCTTGCGAAAATGATGGAATTGATGTGGATGATATAGAAGTACCTGCCGGCTTTGCCCTCTCTGCCGGTACTGCTACCAACTTCCTGACTTCCTCTTATGCTTATGACAGGTCTGCTGACTGGATAACAGGGGCATACGATAAACGTTTCACCCGTGGTGACAAATTGTATGATGATATCCGCACCAGTAGTAATGGAATAGGTGGAGGACTGGGACCGGTTTATGCCGGTTATTCTTGTGGTAGCTGTCACCGAAATGCCGGACGTACGCAACCTACTTTGTGGAGCGAAGGTGGTTCCGGTAGCTCCGGCTTTTCGTCTATGTTGGTTTATATTAGTCGTAAGAATGGAGCTTTCTTTCAGGATTATGGACGTGTGCTTCATGATCAGGCTATTTATGGTGTGAAGCCCGAGGGAAAACTGAAAGTGGAATATACCTATGAGACTTTCCAATTCCCTGATGGTGAGACGTATGAACTCTGCAAACCCAATTATTCTATTTATGAATGGTATGCGGACAGCATCAAACCCGAAGACCTGTTCTGTACGGTGCGTATTCCTTTGCGCCACGTAGGTATGGGACAAATGATGGCGCTCGATCCCACTGAAATTGAAGCTTTGGCTGCTAAAAGTAATTATCCGGAATATGGTATCAGTGGCCGTTGCAACTATATCTCCGAGAGAGGAGTGAGAAGTTTAGGCTTGTCCGGTAATAAAGCACAGCATGCCGACCTGACAGTGGAACTTGGTTTCTCCAGCGATATGGGAGTTACGAACAGCCGCTATCCCGAAGAAATCTGTGAAGGACAGGCGCAAGTAAATCAAGGCAGTATGATGGGACTTTCTTATGCCCAATTGGATGTATCAACAGAAGAGATGGAGAATGTAGACCTCTACATGCAGAGCCTTAGTGTTCCGGCACGTCGCAATGTGAATAATGAACAAGTGATCAAGGGTGAGCAGAATTTTTATAAGGCGAAATGCCATCTCTGCCATGTAACCACCTTGCACACAAAACCACGTGGATCTGTACTGTTGAACGGAACTCGTCTTCCCTGGCTGGGTAGTCAGACAATTCATCCATACTCGGACTTCCTGCTTCATGACATGGGCTCTGAAATTATGGGCGTAGGACTGAATGACAACTATGTAAGCGGTTTGGCCCGTGGCAACGAATGGCGTACGACTCCGCTTTGGGGTATCGGATTGCAGGAAACTGTGAATGGTCATACTTACTTCCTGCACGATGGACGCGCCCGCAACTATGTTGAGGCTATCATGTGGCACGGTGGTGAAGGTGAAGCATCGAAGAATCTCTTCAAAAAGATGAATAAAGAAGATCGTGATGCTTTGGTCGCATTCCTGAAATCATTATAAAACAAATAACGAACAATAAAACCAATAAGTATTATACAAGCAATTATGAAGAAATTAATTTTAATGGTTGTAATGGCTGCCCTTTCGTTGGCTGCTATGGCACAGCATGAAGAAGATACAGAAAACGGTGTAGTGTCACTTGCCGGAAGAGAGGGATTTACGATAGAAACCAAGAAGGGAGACTTTGTATTCAAGCCCTACCTGTTGGTACAGACTTGTGCAAATTTCAATTGGTATGATGATGAAGGTTTGGATAAAGCGTACAATCAGGATAATGTAGCTAATTCCGGTTTCTCAATTCCCTATGCTGTATTAGGCTTCACCGGTAAAGCTTTTGGTAAAGTAGCCTTTAATCTTTCTATCAATGCGGCTGCCAGTGGGGGAGCATTGCTTCAACAAGCATGGTTCGATGTACAACTTAAAAAACAGTTTGCCGTGCGTGTCGGTAAATTCAAAACACCTTTCTCGCATGCTTATCTGACAACGTTGGGTGAAACATTGTTGCCGCAGTTGCCGGTATCATTGACTTCTGCCGTCATTCTACCTTATTCTTTGAATGCGGTAACGCCTAACATCGGTACCGGTTTTGACCTTGGTGTTGAAATTCACGGATTGGTAGCTGATAAATTTGGCTATGAAGTAGGTTTATTCAATGGCACCGGTTCTTCTGTAAATACAGCTACAAAAACTTTGAGTGATGATTGGCATATCCCTTCTTTACTGTATGCGGGACGCTTTACTTATATGCCTAAAGGTGTGATGCCGTCCACTCAAGGTAATCCCAACCGTTTGAATGAAGATAAGATCATGTTCGGTGTATCGGCTTCAATCAATGTGGAAAGTGAGAATGAAAGTACCAATGATACCCGTGTGGGAGTGGAATTTGCCATGTTAAAGAACAAACTATATCTGGGTGCTGAAGCATATTATATGAATGTAGGTTTCACGGATCGCCAGAAGATCAATGAAAGCTACAATTATTTGGGTGGTTATGTACAGGGCGGCTACTTTGTTGCTCCCCGTTTGCAGGCTGCCTTGCGTTATGACTTCTTTAACCGTAACGGTACCGGCGATGACGGATTTTTGAATATGCCGGCTGTGGGTATGAATTATTTCTTTAAGGGTTGTAACCTGAAACTCCAAGCTATGTACCAGTATATTGCCCGTACGGGTCACGATACACAGCTCGACCGCGATAATGATAATTTAGGTCTGGCCACACATTCTGCAACAGTAATGCTGCAATATACTTTCTAAAAAACAAAGAGAGTCGTTATGAAGAAATGTATATTATTCTTTGCCGCTATCTGGATGACACTCTGCTTCTGTTCATGTGATGATGGAAGAATCTATGAGAAGGAGGTCAATATACAGCGTGGTGGACGTGCTATGAAGTTGACAGGTCGTTTCAGTGGCATCAGCAATTGGACGGATGATTATAGTGTCGTAGTGGCAGGCTTCAATGATAAAAGTGAATACGCCGTTATAACGAAATCACTACCAGTCAATGTAGCCGACGGAACAGATATCGTTATGACACTGGGAGGTATCAGTGATGATGTGAAATCACTCAAATTGTGTGTTATCAGTCGTTTGCGCGAATGTATTGTCGAGTTTAAGACGATGGAAGACGAAGAACTCACAGCCGTCACAGATACTATATTAATGGATGTGGGAACACTGGACGTGGGTATGTTCAGTTCTATCCAGTCACAGGTTTTCGATAAAAGATGTGTAGCGTGCCATGGGCAGACCGGTTCTGCATCGGGTAATTTATTTCTGACGGAGGGTAAGAGCTATCATGCGTTGGTCAACCAGCCAGCGCATAAGAATAGTGATATACTATTGGTGAAACCCGGCAGTGCAGAAGAGAGTTTTATACATCTGGTCTTGAACAGGGCTGGTGATACGAGTATGAACCATACCGATATGCTGTCAGAAGATGAGCAACCCTTATTGAAACTGATAGATAATTGGATAAACGAAGGTATTTTTTTGAATAACGAGTAAATGATATTGGAAATGAACAACAAAAAACAACAAACCAACCAATCAGAGAATACATTAACCGAGATTTTTAAATATGAAGTAAAAGAAGGCGTTTCAGAGTTTCATGTAATGATTCACTCTACCCGGCCGGAAGACACTTATGAAGAACAATTAAATGCAGTGGCCAATGCCTACAACGATTTGCTTGCAGGTGAATTGAAAGGTGCCATGGCTGTGTTTAAACGTTATTTCCTGAGTGATACCGCCAATCAGGCTGACCTCCTGCTGGCTATCACTACCGAAAGTTCCGACTGTGCTCTTTCCGTGGTAGAGCAGCCCCCTTTGGATGGGACGAAAATAGCTTTGTGGGCTTATTTACAGACCGATATACAGACACAAGTGCTGCACAACGGACTGTTTGAAGTAAAACACAATGCGTATCGCCACCTGTGGGGAGGCAGTGCTTTTAATCGTGCTGCTAATTCTGAATACCAGACCCGTTTGTTGCTGAATGACTACGTGATGCAGCTTATGGAACAAGGATGTAAATTGGCGGATAACTGTATCCGTACCTGGTTCTTCGTACAGAATGTGGATGTGAATTATGCCGGTGTGGTAAAGGCACGTAATGAGGTGTTTGTTACTCAGGATCTGACGGAAAAAACACACTATATTGCCAGTACAGGTATCGGCGGACGTCATGCTGATCCTAAAGTATTGGTGCAAATGGATACCTATGCTGTGGCAGGCTTAAAGCCGGAACAGATACACTTTCTTTATGCTCCTACGCATCTGAATCCTACTTATGAGTATGGTGTCAGCTTTGAACGCGGAACGTATGTCGATTACGGTGACCGGCGTCAAGTGTTTATTTCTGGTACGGCAAGTATCAACAATAAAGGAGAAGTGGTATACCCCGGCGACATCCGCAGGCAGACGGAGCGGATGTGGGAAAATGTAGAAGCCTTGCTGAAAGAGGCTGAGTGTACATTTGATGACTTGGGACATATGATTGTTTACTTGCGTGACATTGCAGACTATGCGGTTGTGAAGAGTATGTATGACAAGCGTTTCCCGGATACTCCAAAAGTATTTGTACATGCGCCTGTATGCCGTCCCGGATGGTTGATCGAAATGGAATGTATGGGAGTTAAGGCTTTGAAGAATAAGGAATATGCACCTTTTTAATTTGAAGAAAAGTCTCGTCTTCTTATATATCTGTCTGGTGGCTTTGCTCGCTGCGGTGACCTTTGTGGAGCATGTACATGGAACAGAGTTTGTAGAAAAGTATGTTTATCATACAGTTTGGTTTTGTTGTTTGTGGGGAGTACTTGCCGCATTGGCAGGTGGCGTGTTGGTTAAGCGGCGGGGGGGGGGGGGGGGCGGCGCCTTCCCATATTGTTGTTGCATGGCTCCTTCCTCGTTATCTTGGTGGGAGCCATGATTACATTTTCATGCAGCAAAAAAGGATATATGCATCTCACAGTAGGTACTGAGGTGGGAACTTTCATAGACCAAGACAGTAAGCGGGTAATCGAACTACCGTTCACCCTATGTTTAGACAGTTTTCGGGTGGAGTATTATCCGGGGACGGATGCTCCGGCAGATTACGTTAGCTATATTCGGGATGCGGAACCTGTTTCCATGAATCGTATCCTCTCTCGTCAGGGGTATCGCTTTTACCAGTCTTCTTTTGATGATGATAAAGAGGGGAGTTGGTTGTCGGTGAATTATGATCCGTGGGGAATAGGGATTACGTATGCAGGATATATTTTGCTGGGTATCTCCATGTTGTGGATGCTTGTCGGTCGCAGTGGGGAATTCCGTAGATTGCTCAGGCATCCGTTGCTTCGAAAAGGGGGAATGTTTGTGTGGTTGCTCATGGTTACAGGAGCGGCGATGCAAGCTGAAAACAGAAGTCTTCCGGCACTTGCACTCAGACAGGCGGATAGTCTGGCATCCAAACAAGTGATTTATCATGATCGCGTAGTACCTTTTAATACCCTTGCACGAGACTTTGTATTGAAACTGACCGGGAAATCTTCTTATGGTGGCATGACACCCGAACAGGTTGTCGGAGGTTGGTTACTTCGTCCGGAGGTTTGGCAGAATGAACCGATGATTTATATAAAGAGTGCGGAACTTCGTCATTTACTCCGATTGCCTTCTTCCTATGCTTGTCTTACTGATTTGTTTGATGGACAAAACTATCGCTTGCAGGAATTTTGGAAAGGAGGACAAAAGCCACACATGAAAATGACTTCGTTGGAAAAGGCTATCATGGAAACGGATGAAAAGGTAGGATTGATACTGATGTTACGGAGTGGAACACTTATCCGTCCTTTACCGGAAGATGGGAGTATAAAACCACTGTCTGACGTAAAGGTGCAGGCTGAAATATTGTACAATCGCATTCCATTCAGCAAACTGTTGTTTATGTTCAATCTGACTGTAGGGATGTTGGCATTTTTTTATTTACTTTATTGTAGCATGCATCGTTCGGCAGGTAAGGCATGGAGCGTTTTTACAGTTGCACTTTATGCGGCATTCCTTTTTCAACTCTTTGGCTACTGTTTGCGGTGGTATATTGGCGGGCGTATTCCGTTGAGCAATGGATATGAAACCATGCAGTTTATGGCACTGTGTACACTTTTGCTTGCATGCATATTCTGGCGTCGCTTCTCTTTTACATTGCCTTTTGGACTGCTTATTTCGGGTTTTGCTTTGTTGGTAGCTTATCTTGGGCAGAACAATCCTCAGATCACTCCTTTGATGCCTGTGTTGCTGTCTCCTTGGTTAAGTATCCATGTTTCTCTGATTATGGTATCTTATGCATTGTTTGCCTTTATGATGCTAAATGGATTACTGGCATTCTGCATAGGAGGCTGGCGAAAAAAGGCAATCGATTCGGAGATTCAGGAGCAACGTAAGGTTCGTGTGGAGCAATTGATGCTTTTCAGTCGGTTGATGCTCTATCCGGCAGTATTTTGTCTGGGGGCGGGAATTTTTATTGGTGCTGTGTGGGCAAATGTTTCATGGGGGCGCTATTGGGCCTGGGACCCGAAAGAAGTCTGGGCTTTGATCACCTTTTTAATCTATGGTGCGGCATTCCACGGACAATCGCTTGCCGTCTTCCGGCAACCCCGGTTCTTCCATGCTTATATGGTGTTGGCTTTCCTTACGGTGCTGATGACTTACTTCGGAGTAAATTATCTACTGGGCGGTATGCATAGCTATGCCTGATTATCTTTCTATTTTCGGATGATATAATAAAAATGCCTACGGAATCCGCAGGCATTTTTTACAAAAACAACTAACTAAACACATGCAAAGTTAATCAAGCGCACCGGACTTTTCTTTCACAGTACCGTTCGCATTGCGCACATATATCATAACCTAACATTGCCCCGAGTATGAAATCTTCTTCGGGAGACAGCTTGTTCAGTGGCTGCCTTACCAAAAGACGGATTGCTTCGATGCATTCCTTGCGTCCAAAGAAAAGATTGATCCTACCGTTTCCTACCGGCTGGATAACATAGCTTATCTTTTGGTCTGTCAGGCGTTTCACGGCAAAAGCTTCATACTTCTTGTTTGTAGTATAAAGTACCATCTGGCGTACTCCTTTCTTAAATTCGTAGATGTGGTTCAGGAATACTTTCAATTCTACCGGGTTAATGTCAGATATTGTCATAAGGCTATGGAATAAGAGAAAATTATGCCAAGTGATTTTTTATGTCGCTCACCCAAGCGTCGATACGTTCTTCCGTCTTATCACTTTCGTTGATGTCATCAAGAGCGAGTCCGACAAACATACCGTCGATGACGGCAATAGAGGAGGAGAAAGAATAATCTTTTGCAGATACCTTACCAACGATGGTACAACCGGAATCCTTGATATCTTCGTATATGATACCCATGCCATCGCAGAATGTATCGCAATAAGACTCAGCATCACCACAACCGAACAGGGCAATTGTTTTTTCTTTCAGGTCTGATTCTTTCAACACTTTAACGCCATCATACCAGTCATCCTGCAATTCACCGTCACCCCAGGTGGAAGTTCCTAAAAGAAGAACTTCGTATTCTTTTACCATGTCGGCATTCATTTTGCTGACATCGATTACATCAGATGCGGGAACACCAAGTTTAGAAGCGATTGTTTCGGCAATGCCTTGTGTAGTTCCGGTTGAGGAACCATAAAATATTCCTATTTTCTTCATACTATAAAATGGTTTAATTTGTACGGTTGCAAAGTAACGGCATCAGAGGGGTTTATGAAATACCCACAAATAATGAAATGTTTCTTTGTAGCTAACCACTTATAGGTATGACTGAAAACAAATGATAATCCATTAAGAAATATAGAAGTTTTATCTATCTTTGCTGATGGATACTAAAAATAAATCGATTATGAACACTTTAGAATTGGAAGCTTATAAAGCGGCATTAGCTAGAGAAGTGTTGAACATCAATAACCAAGAGGTGCTCGATACAATAAAAGATATTATACAGAGAAGTGGAAATCTGACCAATGCTCCTTATCAGATAGGTGTCAAAGAAGCCCGAAAACAGTTGCAGGACTCCGAAAAGCGCTTTGATGAAGGGGAATACGTGAGTGAAGAGGAAATGGAAGAGTTTTATAATGCACTGCAATAATGAAAATACAATACGACATTGAAGCACGACGACAAATCGGTGAGATTTTCAAATATGGAAAAGTGAAATTTGGTACTCAGATTGCTCTGAAATATAAAGAGAAGCTCAGAGAAAAAATAAATACTTTAAAACAGAATCCCTTAATTGGCAATATTGAGTGGATGCTGACTGATGAAGAGCATGAATACAGATTTCTTTTAGTGAAACCTTACAAGATAATATACTCCGTAAAGGGAGATATTATAAGAATTCATCTTTTCTGGCATATTCACCGTAATCCTGATATTTTAAAAGATTATCCGATAGGAGTCTGTGAAGAAGCACCTCCTTATGGAAATATATAATTATTTACGGTTTTTCTTCAAATCAGGCAAAAACCAGGTAACCAATCCGAGTAACGGCATATAAGCGCAGACATTATAAACAGCTTCGATGCCGAACTTATCCGCCATATTTCCCAATACAGCCGAGGCAATACCTGCCACTCCGAAAGCAAATCCGAAGAATAATCCGGAGATCAGTCCCAGTTTACTGGGTAATAATTCCTGCGCATATAACAGTATGGCGGGGAAAGCAGATGAAAGAATCAGGCCGACACAGAAACTCATAATAATTGTGGCAAGCAAGCCGACATGAGGCATCAGCATACTGAAAGGTGCAGCACCGAGGATGGAACCCCAGATGACGTACTTTCTTCCGATACGATCTCCGATAGGACCACCCATCAGTGTTCCGATGGCTGTAGCCACGAGAAACACAAAGAGATAAAGCTGGGAGTCCTGCACACTTACTCCGAATTTATCAATCAGATAGAAGGTGTAATAGCTGCTTAAACTTGCCATATAAATATATTTGGAGAAGATAAGTATCAGCAGGATAGAAATGGAAAGAACCGTTTTCCCCATAGGCAAAGGCATCTGCATATGAGGTTGCAGGGCAATATGATCACGTTTCATCCGGGTAATGTATCCTTTGTACCATTTGCCGACAGGTATCATTACCATGATTGCTATTACCGATAAAATTGCGAATAATGCGATGTTGTGCCTACCATAAGGTGCTACAATTAAAGCTACCAGTAACGGACCCAATGATCCTCCCAGGTTTCCACCCACCTGAAACAGGGATTGTGCCAATCCTCTTCTGCCTCCGGAGGCGAGCGAAGTGATGCGGGATGCTTCCGGGTGAAGTACGGAAGAACCTATACCTATGGTGAATACTGAGAACAATACCCAATAAAGATTCGTGGAAAAGGCCAGATTCAACATCCCCGTCATAGTGAACAACATACCCATCGGTAGTGTCCAGGCAAACGGGCGCTTATCAAAAAATAATCCGAATACGGGTTGGAATACCGATGCGGACATCTGATAAACCAGCGTAATCAATCCGATTTGTGCAAAACTCAATGTCAAGTCCTCTTTGAAAAGCGGATATGTAGCGGTTATGACGGATTGCAATAAGTCGTTCAGACAATGGGAAATACTTAATGCGATCAATATCGGATAAGCTATCGAGCTTACCGGGCGTTGTGTATTCTGTTGCATGATGGTTGCGTCTCTAATGTAAATCGGGCGCAAAGGTACAAAATAAAATGATTAATACGGATGAGTAAACCAAAAGCATGAACCTTCTCCTTCGGTTGATTCCACTCCGATTTTTCCTCCCATCTGAGATACTAAACTTTTGCAGATGGAAAGTCCGAGACCGGTACCCTGTACAAAGGTATTGAGTTTCACAAACCGTTCGAATATGCTATCAATTTTCTCTTTGGGAATCCCGAAACCTGTATCACGTACATAGAATTTTATTTCGTGAGGTGCCGTCTGTTCATATCCTAAAGCGATAGTGCCTTGTTTCGTAAACTTCAATGCATTGTTTATGAAATTGGTTATGACCTGCATGAATCGGTTCTTGTCTGTATAAATATGGCAATCGGGCATATACTTCTCAAAGACCAGATCCACAGTTTCCGGCACTTTCATCTCCATCGATTTGATGATTTTCATGCAGCTTTCGTTTACATCCAGGTCAGAACGTACGAAGTCGAATGTTCCGGACTCTATCTTCGAAAGATCGAGAATATCAGAAACCAGTTGCAGAAGCAATTCATTATTTGTTTCTACTATTTTGATATATTCCTGGCGTTCTTCCCTGTCGTCTGTTTCTGCCAGCAGACTGGAAAAACCAACGATAGAATTGAGCGGAGTACGTATTTCATGACTCATATTGGCAAGGAAAGCAGATTTCAAGCGGTCCAGTTCTTCGGCTTTGTCACGGGCAATGATCAGCTTCTGTTCTGTCTCTTTCAAGGGAGTGATATCATAGTTGATACACAGCATTTCAATAACTCCATCCTGAGGACGATAATCCCTGACCATTACGTTTATACTGGTCCACGAATATTTTCCATTACCTCTGTTGATGCGTACTTCTTTACTTAAACTAGTGGCTTTCCCTTCTTTAACCTGACCTACAAACTGTTTCAGGACAGCGCAATCTTCCGGGTGAACATGAGAATACACTCCGATAACCTGAGGCATGGGAGTATTTTCTTTTTCACCCAAATTCCTGTACCATGTATTCTGGGCATACCCGTCTCTTGTCATTATATTAAAATGAGCAAACCCTACTTTGGCATAGTCACCTATTAAGAGGAACAGATGCTCAAACTCTTGTATTTTGGTGTATGCACTGGTGGTTTCTGTTGTATCTATATTGATAAACAGGTAATTGCTGAATTGATTCTGCGAATCGTAAAGCAGAGCCACTTTGGTTTGAAGATTGATAACATCTTTTCTTCTACTTGTGACGTATCGGTCGATTTTAGAAAAGTCATAATTAATAGAGAAGTCCACATTTTCTCTGGCACGCAATTTTTCTTTCACGTCTTCGGGGATATTGGGATTTTCAAACAGTGATACCCCCAATGCTTCCTTCATATCCGCCAAGCCGAATATTTCAAGTTCTTTATCATTCATATCTACCAGATACCCGTCTTTGTCGTAAAGCTCGATACCTACCGGCAGATTCTTATAAATATTACGAAGAATTTTCTCACTGTGATCCAATGCGCGGCGATCCTCTTTAGCCTGAAGTTCCGCTTTACGTAATTGGAGGCAAATGCTGATGATGTTTCCTAAAGAAGAAAACCATTGATGGTCGATGTTACTCCAGCTGCGGTGTGTTCTGACCATATCGATGCCCATATATCCCCATACCTTATCTTTCGATAGGAGAGGAACCACCATTACCGATTTAATGTCTTGCACCTCCAGGGTATCGCGGTAAACTTTTGCTTCGGGAGGCATATCATCCAATGTATTCAGAATGATTGATCTCTTTTCTGAGATTTGGCGATCCCACCAGAGAGAATCATCCCAAGGTACATCTTGCAGGAAATCCAGTTCCTGGGATATTCCTTCGGCTGTTGCTTCGTAAATGCAACTTTGCACTTTATGTTCCCGGTCTATTTCGAATATATAGGTACGGTCTCCTTTGGTTTGTTTGAGGAGATCTGCCAATATTTTATTGATGATCTGTGTAATATCATCCGATTGCAGAAAAGCGAGTAATGAATAAGAAAGGCTGTTTTGTTGATAAAGCAGGCTGTTAACCTGGAGAGAGTCTGCATTTTCACTCGTTTCTCCGGTCTGCTTGTCTATACATTGCAGATATCCTATCATATTTTTGTACCCCTCTTCATCCGGTTGTTTGAAGCTGATTTTAGAATAGACCCATATATCCCCATCTTTTGCCCGGATGGGGAACATCTGCTCATAGGTTTCTATGTTTGTGAGCGAAAAGTATTCATTCCTGAGTCGCCTCCGATGATCCTCCCGTATTCTTTCATGAAAATCTTCGAAACTGATCCGGTCGCTTTCAAGTCCGAGTAAGTCAATTATAAAGTCTGAACAAATATATTGGCGATTCTTCAGGTCCGATTCCCACCAACCCATTTTAGCCATTTGCGCAATCTGGCGATATTTCTCACAGTCAATATTTGGCTTCTCTTTCATATATCTTTTTGCTCCTGTTTTCTATCCTTTATTAAAATCTCAGTGGGCAAATATAGAGATAACTTTTATATTTTGAGGAATTTGTTGTCAAAAGAATGTTATTGCTTGCAGTATGGTACTTATAAAGGGCTTTGGGGGAATCGTTGAAGGAAGGAGGAGGATGAGTACAAAATAGGCGGTTTTTCGTCTTTTGGGTATGGCAATGAGTTTTCACCACAGAGTAACACAGAGTTTCACGGAGTTCTATTCTTTTGATTTCAAATTGATTAAACTCTGTGAAACTCTGTGTTACTCTGTGGTGAATTAATTCATAACC
>ERZ780014.373-NODE-373-length-21289-cov-6.27324_pt1 | contig 21289 bp, 16 predicted proteins | sample MGYA00511929_ERZ780014 | MGnify/ENA primary metagenome ERZ780014 (study PRJEB29588, sample SAMEA2155132) | human gut metagenome | biome: human gut; feature: human-associated habitat; material: faeces | place: Denmark | collected 2008/2010 ...
CGCCCCGTCATACGCTTCATGGTTTCGTGGGCGTTGAGCGCCTCGGTGGAGAAGCGCTGCGACTGCCGCAGAATGAAATTATAGAGCGTGGGGAGTATCGACGAATAGAAGCGCACCGAGTCCTCCACCAGCAGTATCATCTGAATGCCCACCTGCGAAATATCGTTGTCGGCATTCATTTTGTCTTCAATCAGTTTGATGATTGCCACCAGCAAGTCCACGTTGCCCAGCCAACTGAACACATAGTCCACAGCCGAGAAATCCTCGTTCTGCAAGCGGCGCGACACCTCACGCGAAAACGGCGTGAGCACCACAAACGGCACATCGGGGTAAAGTCGCTTGAAGTCTTTCGCCTTCACGAAGGTTTCGCTCACATCCACACCAGGCATTGCGATAATCAGGTCAAACTTCTTCACACTTATGGCGGCGAAAGCCTCATCGTAGTTCGACACTCGCGTCACACGAGGGGGCGACGACAGGTTGAGCGACATGTATTCAAAGAAAATCTGTTCCTCCACGCGCCCATCTTCTTCCATCATAAACGCATCGTAGGTGGAAGCGATGAGCAGCACATTGGTGATATGCTGACGCATCAGGTCGTGAAACGCCGTGTCTTTAAGAAATAGTTGACTTAATAGAGCCTCATTCATGCTTGTGACAATTTAATTATCACAAAAATACAGAAAAACCACGGCACATCAAAATCCCCCACCCCATTCACACAAAAAATCTCCCTCCACTCCCCCTCAACAAACAAAAAACCCTCACACAGATTCAACAAGATTCAACAAGAATAATCGCACGGATTCAACAAAAAAAATATTCGTGTGATTCGTGGTTTTTTAAATCAGCTACAAATCAACACAAATTTTTCACAAACCATCTTCTCGTTGAATTTCGTTGAATCCGTGTGAGCTTTGATAATATGCGATGATTCATGTCTCCCACAATAAGCGAGGGCACAATCACTCCTTAACGTAGGGACATGCCTTCGGCATGTGTCAACACAAACACCAATGTATCAACGCATTGAAAACAAACCAGAAGAACCGTCCCTTTGGTTTGTATTTTGGTAACAACTTATTTTACTTTGATTATTTTTACATTATTGAAATAATGTTCATAGCGGTCTAACGCTGTAGTTTCAACATTATAGTAAACTATCGTAATATTATATCGGAAGAAATTGTCTTCTCTAAAAAATTTTTTTCTGCCATTTTTCACATAATAGCCCCTTATGATTCTAACATCCTTTCCCAATATGAACCTACTTTCTATTATTTTGTCAGATAAGTCTGTTAATGGCAAATTCACCATGCTCCCGAAATGGAAGACTATGGCTGCAGTGTCGGGATAACAAGATATCATTTTGAAAAAGCCTTCTTCATAATTATCATATTTGACTTTGCTTAATAAGGGGTATTCTATAATCACTTTCTCACTATAACAATCGATAGTATCAGTTTTTGCGATTATAGCAGTATCATTTTTTATTTGGTCTGAAGCAAATACATAATTCGTCCATGACGCAAGCATAAAAATCAACGTTACGATCATCTTATTTACCAAGTCTGCTTTCATAATTCTGTTGAGCTATATTTGTTACAATTTTTATACGTTTTTCCAACAAGATATTTGTCGGGATTTTTATCGTTTCAAGACCATTCACCATTAATTCTTCATCCCAAACCATCCTCCCCTCTTGTTTATATGTGTGGCTGACTTTTTCCGTATCCCGAAATATCTCATAAAAGTAAGCATGACCAAAGGCTTCATGAGCCGTTGTCAGAACTTGCTGTTTTTCGTTTAATATTTTGCCTACAATAATATAGACTTTGCCGCGCGTGGAAGTCGTACCAGTCGAGGCCGTTTTCTCGGTCGAGTTCCTTGGTGCTGTATTTGTAGGGCTGAGTGCCTTCGATGGTAGTGGCAGCCATTAAACCACCATAGGGATAGTAGCTGTTAATCTCCACTGGTCGGTTAGTTTGATTGAGCGCCACGCGCACATTGCCCTGATAGTCCTTGATGTAAAAATACAGATCCCCACCCTGTATGTAGCCACATGAGCACGGCGTGTGCGCCCCAACGGTTTTCATTAGCCATTTTTTGATGTGGCGATGTGGTGTACTGGTTGTCATGACAAGAAAGGTTTTTTGGAACGCTTATTGGCAAAGGTATGTAAAAATATTGAGAAACAGACCATTTAGCCCACAAATAATTCGTGAAAATTTGTGCTAATTTGTGTCTTGGCCTTAAAACCACAAATTTCACTATTCACACAATTTTTTTACAAAGATTTTTCTACCACAAATTAACACAAATTCCAACAAATAATCTTCTCGTTGAATCTGTGTGAGCCTTTGGAAGCAAAGGAGCGGAGAGCATCCGTGAGATTTCCCACCCACAAAGGAAAGCCCTGTGAGATCTGTGCGATCTGTGTGAGCCCAAGGAAGCAAGGGTGGGGTAATAAATTTGGAATGGATTCCGAAAATATTATAATATTTTTGGATTCTATTCCGAATTTCTTATAAGATTTTTGGATTCTTGAGCGAAAACCACTATTTTTGCACATATCATTCTGCGTTTTTCTATTATCTGCACAAGATTCTAATTACACTATAAAAGCCCTATGATACAGCGAACACTTCAGGAAAAAATAGCCTCGGTATTAAATGGCAAGAAAGCCGTCACCATTATGGGGGCGCGACAAGTGGGAAAATCCACTTTGCTAAAAATGATGTTAAGCGACAGGACTGATGTCATGTGGTTTAACGGCGACGAATATGATGTGAAAGAACTGTTTAGCGACATCACTTCCACACGCCTTCGCAGCATCATTGCTGACCATAGGATTGTGGTGATAGATGAGGCGCAGCGAATTCAAGACATCGGATTGAAAATCAAATTAATCACCGACAACATTCCTGATGTGCAAGTGATTGCCACCGGAAGCAGTTCGTTTGAACTTGCCTCAAAAATCAACGAGCCACTTACGGGCAGAAAACGCGAATACAAAATGTTTCCTCTCACTTTTGGCGAGATGGTGAATCACACCAATTTGCTCGAAGAATTGCGAATGATTCCGCACCGAATGGTGTATGGGTATTACCCAGAAGTGGTGGAGTTGGTGGGAGAAGAGCGCGCTGTGCTCAAGGAACTGTCGGAATCGTATCTTTACCGCGACATCCTTTCTTTCGACAAGATTATGAAATCGGAGAAGCTGGTTAAACTTTTGCAAGCGTTGGCTTATCAGATTGGCTCGCAAGTGAGTTATAATGAAATTGGGCAAACCGTGGGGCTTGACTCAAAAACGGTGGAACGATATATCGACATTCTGGAAAAATCATATATCATTTTCCGATTAAAGTCGTATGCGCGAAATTTAAGAAATGAACTGAAAGCCAGCCGAAAAATATATTTCTGGGATTTGGGAATACGCAATGCAGTGATTGGCAACTATTCACAGGTGGAGAGCCGCACAGATGTGGGCAATTTGTGGGAAAACTTCGTGATTGCCGAACGCTTGAAAAAGAATCACTATGACGGCAGTTATGCCCAATCGTGGTTTTGGCGCACGCAGCAGCAAAAGGAAATTGACTACCTGGAAGAGGCCGACGGAGAAATAAAGGCTTTTGAAATCAAGTGGAACGAGCGTAAAGCCAACACTAAATGCCCCGTAATTTTCACAAAAGCCTACCCAAATACCGACTACAAAGTCATCACCCCCAAAAATATCGAATCAATATTGCTATAGATGCGAGAGGGATTGAAATGTTGACGCACCCACAACCTCCCCCCAAAGACACAAATTCGTGGCTCGTTTTAGAACCACGAATTTCACGAATCACACAAATATTTTTTTGTAAAGATTTTTTCTACCACAAATTTCCACAAATTTCCACAAATAATCTTCTCGTTGAATCTCGTTGAATCTGTGTGAGCCTTTGGAGAAAATCAGCGGAGAGCCTCCGTGAGATTTCCCACCCACAAAGAAAACCGTGAGATCTGTGCGATCTGTGTGAGCCCAAGTCCACTAACAGTGCGAATCGTGTGGTGAATGTGCGATGCTATTTTGCAGCCTTCTTTGTGGCGGTTTTGCGTGTGGTGGCCTTGCGCGTAGTCTTTTTGACCGCGGCTCGGCGTACCGACGACTTTGAGGCGTTTGCCTCATCAGCCACAATCTCGCGACAGTCGGCAAGGGTGAGTTCCTTGGCATCTTTGCCTTTCGGAATCTTGTAGTTAGCCTTCTTGTAGCAGATGTACGGGCCGAAGCGGCCGTTCAGCACCTGCATATCGGGTTCCTCGTCGAAGGTGGCAATCACGCGTTGCTCTTCGTTTTTGCGATAGTCAACAATCAGTTGCTCGGCTTCCTCAAGGCTAATCGTTTCGGCGGTGAGTCCTTTTGGAATGCTCACAAACTTGCCGGCGTGGCGAACGTACGGACCGAAGCGGCCAATCGATGCCACCACATCTTCGCCCTCAAACTTGCCAAGGGTGCGAGGCAACTCAAAGAGCATCAAAGCCTCTTCGAGGGTGATGGTCTGCATACTCTGGTCGGCATGGAGCGATGCGAAGCGCGGCTTTTCGCCATCTTCATTGGCATTGCCCAACTGCACGGCAGGGCCAAAGCGAGTGATTTTCACCGACACAGGCTTGCCAGTCTTGGGGTCGTTGCCCAAAATGCGTTCGCCCACCTTGTGCTCCAAGCGCAAACTTGCCACGCTCTCGATATTGGGGTGGAAATCGTCGTAGAAATGAGCAATCGAGTCGGTCCACTGCGTAATGCCTTCAGCCACGTCGTCGAAGTCGTTTTCCACATTAGCGGTGAAGTTGTAGTCGATGATTTTTGGGAAGTATTTGATTAAGAAATCGTTCACCACCATACCCACATCGGTAGGAATGAGTTTGCCCTTTTCCGCGCCGGTGAGTTCGGTTTTGGTCTTGGTCGAAATCTTCTTGTTTGACAGCGTCAGCACCTCGCAAGAGCGTGATTCGCCCTTGCTTTCACCCTTCGCCACATAGTTGCGCTGCTGAATGGTGGAAATGGTAGGCGCATAGGTAGATGGACGGCCGATGCCCAATTCCTCCATACGGCGAACGAGCGACGCTTCGGTGTAGCGCACTGGCTGCTGGGTGAAGCGCTGGGTGGCTTCAATCTTTTTAGGAGTCATCTGTGTGCCAGCCACGATAGGTGGAAGCATGTCGGTGCCCTTTTCGCCGGTCTCGTCGTCGGTCGATTCGGTGTACACCTTCAAGAATCCAGGGAAGGTGACCACTTCACCAGTGGCAGAGAAATGCTCCTCGCGGTTGCTGATTGAAATGTCCACTGTGGTCTTTTCAATCTTCGCATCAGCCATTTGCGAGGCGATGGTGCGCTTCCAAATCAAATTGTAGAGTTTCTTCTCTTGCGCTGTGCCCTGAATTTCGTGTTCGGAAACGAAGGTTGGGCGAATTGCCTCGTGCGCTTCCTGTGCACCACGGCTCTTGGTGGTGTATTGACGGCGCTTGTAGTTGTCGTCGCCATAGTTCTCCTTCACCTCCTTGGCGATAGCGCCGAGGGCGAGGGAGGAAAGGTTCACCGAGTCGGTACGCATGTAGGTGATGCGACCAGCCTCGTAGAGCGACTGCGCCACACGCATGGTCTGCGAAACCGAGAAGCCCAATTTGCGGGCCGCTTCCTGCTGGAGGGTGGAAGTGGTGAATGGTGGTGCTGGGCACTTGGTGAGCGGACGCAAATTCACATCGCTAACGGCAAACGAGGCATCTTTGCACGCCTCAAGGAATGCCATGGCATCGTCGCGGCTATTAAGGCGGCGCGACAGTTCTGCCGACAGCGTGGCATCGGAGCCAAGCGGCTGCATGGCACTCGTCACACGGAAGTATGGCTCACTCTTGAAATCGGCAATCTCCTTCTCGCGGTCGGCAATGAGGCGCACAGCCACACTCTGCACACGGCCAGCCGACAGACCCGGTTTAATCTTGCGCCAAAGCACAGGCGAAAGTTCAAAACCCACAATGCGGTCGAGCACACGGCGCGCCTGCTGGGCGTTCACCAAGTTGATGTCGATATTGCGAGGGTGTTCGATAGCCTCAAGAATGGCTGGTTTGGTGATTTCGTGAAACACGATACGGCGCGTGGTTTCGGGCTTCAAGCCAAGCACCTCATACAGGTGCCAAGCGATAGCCTCTCCCTCGCGGTCCTCATCGGATGCGAGCCACACCATCTGTGCCTCTTTCGTTGCTTTTTTCAAATCGGCTACACAGCGCTTCTTGTCTTCAGGGATTTCGTAGATAGGGCGGAAACCGTGTTCCACATCAATACTGAAATCGCTCTTGTGCAAGTCGCGAATATGGCCTTGACTTGCCATCACCTTGTAGTCTTTTCCAAGATATTTTTCGATAGTCTTCGCCTTAGCAGGAGACTCAACAATTACTAAATTCTTTGGCATATTATAACCACTGTTAAATAAATTCAAGCCCAAAATTGCAGGCTCATTCTGAAATTCGGGTGCAAAATTAGCCAAAAAAAGCCAACTTACTATAATAATGTGTGTTTTTTTTATTTTTTTCACCCCTGTAGAGTCCAACAGCAAGTGCATTTTTCACCCCCACCACCCCCCTCTTCACCCCACAAATCCCCCCACAAAAAAAATTCCGCTATTGAAAAACCACATGTGCATTTTATCACTTATAAATAAAATTCCAGCAATTTCTGCTCAAATTTTATTTACACTTCACAAATCCAGCAAAATTCACCATATTTTTATTTACACTCCACAAATTCCCCATACCGCAGCATCAACAAGTGGATAGGAAATTTATTTTTTGGGGGGAGGTGGAAGAATTGGTTCGTTTATGGTTAAAAGCGATTGTTTTCGATGAAGGATTCGTAATTCATTTCCGAATCAGCAAAATAGATTTTAAAAATCTCTAAACCATCTGGAGTCTTTTTGTGTAGTTTTTCCACACACACGCTATCAAACCCCAAACGATTAAGGTCATCTATAGTCACAAGTTCACATTCTTTCTTTTTGAGCACATCACGGAGAATCCACTGTCCTAATGCTAAATTTGGATTCGACATGAGGGCTTTTCCTCCATCTTGGCAGATTTTTGCAGATAAATGCTCTCCATTTGGCAATAATAGTGAAAATGGTTCATCTCTTTTCGGGAAAAAATTGGGATAATGATTATGGACATCCTTTGGTATTGGAATATACACTTCTAAAGGATTTCTTCTTCTACCACCAGCGTTAAATTGGTTAAGCCCTGATTTTTCTGCAACATATTTTCCTTTGGCTTTTGTGTATGAGTAAAGTGGCAACATAACAAAGTCTTGCCCTTTTTCCATTTTCTTTGCCAATGATATGCCTTGCTTTTGGTTGTTGAAAAACTGTTCGAGTAGCATAAGTGGCTCTTCAAAGATTTCCACTTCCACATCAAAGTGCACGTGTGGAACTGTGAAACGCTTCATCAGTACACTTTTGCTTTTATTGAAGGTGTACTCGTTTTTTTCGTCATTGAAACGGCATGAAGTGGCAGTGTCAGATTCTAAATGCAAGTGGTCAATATCCACTTCTTCGTATGGCGTATTAAAAACCCTCAAAAGTCCTTCTTTTCTGCCCACAATATGGTATTGAGTCTCACTCACACCGTATTGATTGTTGGCAAATTGCATACGCTCATTGCGAAATTGTGCAATCTTTTTTGCCAAATCCATCTTCGTCAAGCCGTCAAGTTCTTTTTTTAACTTATTGAATTCGGCGATCTTTTCCGTAGATTGGTCGCTTCCATTGAGTATAAATGTTTTTATACCTATGCCCACACTTCCGATTCGTGCATCGTATGCAGTGCAGGAGCGTGCATCGTTAAGGGCTTTGAAGTATCGGCAAAACAAGTTCTCAGTTAGTCTGTAATCCAAGTATGGAGTTTTGCTTTCAGAGAATAGACGACTAAGCTGAGCCATTAACCTCAGCATCTCAAAATACTTGTCGTTTTTAGTCCAGTTCTCTAAGAAAGAGGCTAAATGATGGATATTATGTTCTGGCATACTTTTGTTATTAGAGGTACTACAACAGAATTTCCTGCTTGCTTATATTTTGCAGAATTGGCTATACTTGTAGGGAATTGATATTCTTTTGGGTAGCCTTGGAAATTGATGCACTCTTTAGGCGATAGTTTTCGAATGCCATATTTAGTTAAAATCAAAGGCACATTATGCCCACCTGTACCCATGTTGGCTGTAAGGGTTGGGCATACGTTACTTTTGTTTTCACGCACATATTGCCTTCTCCATTGATAAATGGTGTCCATTGAGACCATATCACGTTTCAATTCTTCATAATGGATGAATTTTGCTCCGTAAAATAGTGCTTTGTCGTTGATTTCCGGGTCTATGCAATCATGAATAGTATGGGTCAATTCCGTTCTTTCAGGGAATGAGAACTGATGATGATTCTTTACTTGGTTTGGGTCAAAGCAAACGATGAAAATTCGCTCGCGATTCTGTGGAACATTTGCATATTCCATCGAGTTCATCACTTTGTGATATACCACATACCCCAGTTCTTCCAATGTGGCTTTGATAACGGCAAATGTTTTGCCATTATCGTGAGTGTAAAGATTCTTTACATTCTCAAGGAAAACAGCCTTAGGGCGCTTTCTTTTTATGATTTCAGCTACATCAAAAAAAAGCGTTCCTCTTGTGTCTTCAAACCCCTTTCTGTAACCAGCAATAGAAAAAGCCTGGCAAGGAAATCCTGCGCACAGCACATCAAATCCGTCTGGAATACAGTTTTTTATGGATTCCTTTGTGATATCACCATATGGGATTTCTCCAAAGTTGTAGAAATAGGTTTTTTGGGCATTTGCGTCCCATTCTGAAGAAAAAACACATTTTCCGCCCAAACTTTGAAGCGCAATTCTGAAACCACCAATACCAGCAAACAAATCGATAAAAGTGAATTTGGGATTTGCTACAGATGGAAATCTGGGGTGTACTATGTCGCTGAACAAACTATACGAGTAATCAACTGCTGGTTCGCTTACAATATCGTTTCCTTCGTCTGTTGCATTTAAATACTCACTCACTTCCTTAATGATTTCCAATGCTTTTTGTGAGTAACTAAGTTTGTGCGAAATCTTGTGGTTTTGGATAAAATGGGTTAAATATGCCATTTGTTCCGATAGCGTTATCTGATTGCCATCGGAATCTTTAGCCGTTTTGAGGAATGGCGTTTCCTTTATACTTTTGTCTAATATGATGTTGGATATAGTCTTCATTAATTCGCAAATTTACTGATTTCGCACTGAATATCCACGATATTCAGTCATAAACTTTTATAAATTTGATTTTGTCTCTGTTTTTTTGGGGATGGTGGGGGGGAATTGGTATATTTGTGGTGATTTTTTTATTCCAAATCGGTCATTAGGACTGATGGGCGATTTGGGTTTATTGGTAAATGTAATTTTTTGATGATGAAAAGGATTTTGATTGGGCTGCTTTTGGCGGTGGCTTGTGTGAATTTGGCTTGGGCTGATGGTGAGTTGGGGTTGGCTTTGGATGCGCTTAACAATCCGAAGGCGCAGCGTGTGCTGGTGGTGTCGCATCGTGGCGACTGGCGTAACGCTCCCGAAAATTCCATTCCTGCGATGCTGAATTGCGTGGCAATGGGTGTGGATATGGTGGAAATCGACTTGCACATGACGAAAGACGGGCACTTGGTGCTGATGCACGATAAGAAGGTGGACCGCACCACCAACGGAAAGGGTGAAGTTAAGAATCTCACGCTGGCGGAAATCAAGCAACTGCGTTTGCGCAATGGCATGGGGCGTGTGACCACCGTGCAGGTGCCTACCATGGAGGAGGTGTTTGCCGCTCTGAAGGGCAAGGTGCTTATAAATGTGGATAAGGGTTACGACTACTTCGACGAGGTGTATGCCGCAGCCCGTCGTCTGGACATGGTTGACCAAATCGTGATTAAGGCGAAGGGTAGATTGCAGAAGATACAGAAGGAGAAAGGCGATGTGATTCAAAAGTCGATATTTATGCCGATTGTTCACCTCGATGTGGACAGTGCGGAGCAGGTGCTTGACGAGTTTTTGGCTATTCGTCCAGTGGCTGTGGAGTGCTGTTTCAAGACGGTTACACCCACTGTGGAGCGATTGCTGAAGAAGATTGACGACGCTGGCGTGAAGGTGTGGATCAATACACTGTGGCCGTCGCTCAACGGCGGACACGACGACGACCGTGCCGTGATCGATGGCGACCCCGACGGCGCATGGGGCTGGGCATTAAATCACTATGCCCAATTCCTGCAAACCGACCGCCCAGCCTTGCTCATCGAATACCTGAAGCAGCAAGGAAGAAGATGAGGAAGCAGAGGTTAGAAGTTAGAAATTAGAAATTAGATAAATCGAGGTTTCGAAAATTCGAAGATTCGAATGATTCGAGATTTTGAAAATCCGGAAAAAAGAAAACGCCCAGATTTTGGGCGTTTTTCTGTTTGATATGTGGGGAATTTTATTTGTTGCGGGTGATGATGTAGCTGAAGATGGATTTGAAGGCGTCTACTGTTTCGCTTGCGGGGAAGTCGGCGAGCAGAGCCTCGGCTTCTTGCCGCAGGCGCTCCATGGTGTGGAATGCGTAGTCGATGCCACCAGCAGTTTTGGCAAACTCCACCAGTTGGTTGATTTCCTCGTCGTTGAGTTCTTGCTTGTGCGCCAACTTGTTCATTTCCTCGCACTCCGGCAATTCCTTTCTGCCAAGGGCGTAGATGAGCGGCAAGGTAATTTTTCCCTCGCGCAGATCGTTGCCTGTGGGCTTTCCTACTGCCGGGTCGTGGAAATAGTCGAAGGTGTCGTCCTTGATTTGGAAACATTGACCTAAAAGTTCCGCAAAGCGTTTCAACTTCTTGAGTGATTCCTCGTCGGCTCCTGCTGTGATGCCACCCACTTCCACGCAACTGGTGAAAAGCGATGCCGTTTTGCGGCTGATGATGGTCATGTACACCTCCTCGGTGATTTCACGGCTACGGGCGTTGTCGATTTGATCGATTTCTCCCATCGCCAAATCCGCACCCATCGTAGAGAGCGAGTTGAGCACACGAATGTCGCCAGCACGCACAGCGCACGAAAGCGCGCCACTCACGAAAAAGTCGCCCACGAGCACAGCCACGTGGTTGTCCCACACGCTGTTCACGGTAGGCAGCCCACGGCGCGACATGCTTTGGTCGATCACATCGTCATGAATGAGAGAAGCGTTGTGCAGGAGTTCGATGGCGGCACCGGCGTTGAGCACACGCTCGTTGATACCATTAAAAAGTTTTGCGCTCAGCAGCACCAGCACTGGGCGTATTTGCTTACCCTTAGTGCGCAGATAATCAGTAACTATGTGATTAGTGAGCGCACTTGGACTTTTTAGAGTGTCGGCAATGATTGCGTTGAGCTTCGCCAATTCTGGCTTAATCGTTTCTTGTATTTGGTCGAGTTTTACCATTTGAGTGCAAAAGTACGAATAATTCTGATTATGTGGGGATTTTTGCGGTTAATAGTTGCAAAATTTCTTGGTGTGGGGCAAAAAATGCGGAGCGATTTATGGGCTAAAATTTCAATAATCGGGGAAAAAGGAGTAATTTTATCAAGCCGTAAGTTTTCGGCATTTTGACATTACAACTGGCAATAAACAACGATTTTAATGATGAGCGACAAAAAACGACTTTTCGTTCTCGACGCATACGCGTTGATTTTCAGAGCATATTATGCGCTTATGCGCAATCCACGCTTTTCGAGCGGAGGCATCGACACCTCGGCGGTGTTCGGTTTTGTGAACATTCTGCAAGACCTTTTAAAGCGCGAAACACCCACCCACATAGCCGTGTGCTTCGACCCAGGCGGAAAGACCTTCCGCCACGAGGAATATGAGCTGTATAAAGCCAACCGCGACGAGACGCCTGAGGGCATCAGGGTGGCGGTGCCGTATATCAAGCGCATACTGGAGGCGTATCGCATTCCGGTGTTTGTGAAAGAGGGCTACGAGGCCGACGATGTGATTGGCTCGCTCTCAAGAATCGCCTGCCAACACGGTTTTGAAACCTATATGGTGACGGGTGACAAGGATTTCGGGCAACTGGTGAACGACTGCACGAAAATCTACAATCCCGGTAAAAATGAAATCATGGGCGTGGAAGATGTGAAGGAGAAGTACGGTTTGACCGACCCTATTCAGGTGATTGACCTGCTCGGACTGATGGGCGACTCTGCCGACAACATTCCCGGCTGCCCCGGCGTGGGTCCGAAAACGGCGGAAAAACTCATTCAGCAGTTCGGCTCCATTGAAAATCTGTTGAGCCACACCGATGAACTGAAAGGCGCATTGAAGGCGAAGGTGGAAAATAATGCCGAGCAAATCAGGCTGTCGAAGCACCTTGCCACCATCAAGACCGATGTGCCACTCGACTGGGACGAGGATGCACTGAAGCGTGTGCCCGTGGATTTTGTGGCACTGCGCCAGGTGTTCAACGAACTGGAGTTCCGCACGCTCACCAAGCGCATTATCGACCAAGGCGAGGCGAATGTGGGACTTGAAGGCACGGTGCAGCCATTGCCCGAAAGCGGTGTGCAAGGTTCGCTCTTTGCCGATGCCGCACCTGTCGCACCACAAACCACGGCAAAGACCATCAAAAGTTATGATTGCGACTTCCGCTTAATTGCCGACTTCGACGAGGCTGCCGCCTATGTGCAATCGCTGCTCGGCAAGGAGCGCGTGGCTGTGCATATCGTGTCGGTGGGCGACGAGGCGATGAATGCCAATATCCTCGGCTTCGCCATCTGCCCCCAGCCCCATAAGGGCGCATATTTGGCGATGGACGGATTCGGCATGATGACCGACTCGGTGAAGCCGCTCTACGAAAGCGACGTGACCATCTGCTCCAACGATGTGAAGCGCGACATGGTGATGCTCCACGAGAAAGGCGTGAATTTCACCGCCCCATATTTCGACACCTCGGTGGCGCACTATCTGCTTCAGCCAGAGCGTGGGCACAGCATTGCGCAGGTGGCGCAAGAGTTGCTCGACTACGAGGTGATTGCCCCCGAATCGTACCTCGGTCCGAAAGGCCGTGGGCAGAAAAAGATATTTGAGGTGAATCCCGAAAAACTCACTCCGGTGGCGTGCGAGCAAGCCGACATTATTCTCGCCTTGCCCGATGTGGAGAAGCGTCTGCTGGAGGAAAACGATATGACGCACCTGCTCACCGACATTGAGTTGCCGCTGGTGAAGGTGCTTGCCAAGATGGAAATGGCAGGCGCGCGCATCGATGTGAAGGCGCTCAACGAATATGGCGAGGTGCTGACCGCCAAGATGGACAAACTGGAGCAGGAGTGCTTCGAGGCCGCTGGCGTGCATTTCAACACCGCATCGCCTGCACAGGTGGGCGAAGTGCTGTTCGACCGTCTGCACCTTGACGATAAGGCGAAAAAGACCAAAACTGGGCAATACTCCACCACCGAGGAGGTGCTGGTGAAGTTGCGCGACCGTCACCCTCTGGTGGATAAGATTTTGGAACTGCGTGGCATACGCAAGATGCTCTCCACCTATGTGAAGGCATTGCCACAGCTGATCAATCATCGCACAGGGCGCATTCACACCACTTACAACCAAACCGTGACCGCCACAGGCCGCCTGTCGTCGACCAATCCGAATTTGCAAAACATCCCGGTGCGCGACGATATGGGCCGCGAAATCCGCAAGGCGTTTATCCCTGCCGAGGGCAATGTGTTCTTCAGCGCCGACTATTCGCAAATCGAACTTCGCCTGGTGGCGGATTTCAGCCACGACGAAATCATGCTCGATGCTTTCCGTCACGGCCACGATATTCACGCCATCACGGCGGCGAAAATTTACCATAAGCCTCTTGTAGAGGTCACAGCCGATGAGCGCCGAAAGGCAAAAACCGCCAACTTCGGTATTCTTTACGGCATTTCGTCGTTCGGATTGTCGGAACGCCTCAACATTCCACGCGCCGAGTCGAAGCAACTCATCGACGGCTATTTCGCCACATTCCCAAGCGTGAAGGCGTATATCGATCGCAGTGTGGCGCAGGCGAAGGAAAAGGGCTATGTCACCACACTGTATGGCCGCCGCCGTATGTTGCCCGAAATCAATTCACGCAACGCCGTGGTGCGCCAGTTCAGCGAACGCAACGCCGTGAACGCCCCAATCCAAGGCACCGCCGCCGATGTGATAAAGATTGCGATGATTGCCATCGACCGCCGTTTTGAGCAGGAAGGCATCAAATCGAAGATGATTCTACAGGTGCACGATGAATTGAACTTCGACGTGCTGCCCGCCGAACTGGAGAAGGTGCAAAAGATAGTGGTGGAGGAAATGGAAAACGCCTACCACGGCAACGTCCGCCTCACCGCCTCCTACGCCTCCGCCCCCAACTGGCTCGAAGCCCACTAATCCAAAAGTCAAGGAGATTTTTCATTGAAGTTAAGGAGATTTTTTCATTGAAGTCAAGGAGTTAAGAAGTTAAAGAAGTTAAGACGATAGTTTTGGCTTCGGAAAAGCCACTTGCCACGAGATGGCGAACGGAAAGCCGATTTAATCCATTTAAACCCTATTTACACCAATTAAAAAAGATAGATAAAAATTGGTGCTAATGGATTTTAATGGATTAAATTGGTGTTTTTTTGCAATGTATGGCGAAGGGTGGAGATGCAAAAAAATAGCCCCTGGAGTGGGGGCTATTTTTTTATTGGGGAGTGGGTGACGGATTAGAGCATCACTTTCACTGTTTTAACCTTGCCGTTGGCAGTGGCGATGCGCACGATGTAAAGACCGTTGCTCAAGTCGCCGAAGGTGAGGGTGCCAGTTGCGGTTTGGTTGCCTACCAGAATGCCAGCGGTGTTGAACACCTGAACGTTGGCTGTGGTAGAAACGCCCACCTCGATTGCACCGGCTTTAGCCACCACGTAACTGTCAGCCTCTGGAACGGTTACGCCAGTAGGAGCCTCAGCAGAGTATTTCACTACCACTTGCTTGTTGTAAACATTAGCGCTGTTATACACAGCCTTTGCGTCGAGAATCAAGAAATATTCCTTACCTGCTTCAAGAGGAATAGGAGTGATGAATGAATCGTAGTCGGCAGGGAACACTTGGAGCTTGTTGCCCGACACGCTTGCATTCCACATATCAGCAGGAGCGAGCACTTCCTTACCGGTAGGAACACCGTCGACGAGTTCACCTTCGATAAGTTTGATTTTGCTTGTGCAGTTGTAGGCCTTGGTTGGCTTCGACTCGAATGTGAAGTACACGTTTTCGATTTTCTTCAAAGTAGAGCCGTCGGCAGGATCAACAGCAGTAGGCATGAACAGAGGTTCTACCCATGTGCCAGTGTATTGGAGGGTGATTTCTTCATTGAGGTCGCCGGCTTCGTTCTTGAATGTGCCACCAGGGATAATCACGAAGTAAGTTTTGCCTTGTTCCATGTTGATAGGTTCGCCGCTTTCGCCGTATTCATCGAGAGGCACTGCGTAAGGAGCGTTGGTCTTGCTGCCCAGAATCGACCACATACCCACCTTCACTTCGTCGCCCATAGGAATGTTGGCAACGAGCTTGCCGCAAAGCACCTTGATAGCAGGGTTCGACTTCACAGCGATAGCCTTTTCGGCAAAGTTGAATGTGAGCTTGTCGAGTGTAGCCACTTCAGCCTTGTCGGCAGGAACGATGCTTGTTGGGGTGAAGATGCCGGTAGCGTTTTCCTTGATGGCTGCCACAGCCTCGAAACTTCCAAATTCAGAGGTGTAGGAGCCGGATGTGCCCTTAGGGCAATAGATGGTCACTTGCTTGGTTGGCACACCGTAGAATGGTGATTCAGAGGAATATTCCCAATAGCCGATTGTTGGAGCCTTGCTGCCAGTGAAGCGAACTTCCTTGAGCGCCTTGCTGTTGTAGAACTGACGGATGCCGAAAGTCTTCACGTTGCTGCCCACAGTCACAGAGGTGAGTTTTTCACAACCAGCGAACACAGCGTCGGCGAGGTCGCGCAATCCTTGTGGGAGTGTCATTGAGGTGATGTTGGTGGAAGCGAATGCTTGTTGACCGAAAAACACGATGTTGTCGGAGAGGGTGATGTCGGTAAGTGCTGACTGGCAGAATGCAAATTCGTCGAGAGCGATAACCGATGAAGGGAGAGTAACTTTTGTCACCTTTGCGCCTTGGAATGCGCCACCTTGAATACCGCGGCAACCGTCAGCCACAGCCAATGTGGTGGTTGCAGATTCGGGTGGGAATGCGATAAGGAGCGATTTGTCGGCGGTGTAGAGGGCTTCGTCAATCACTTTGAAGTTGGCGTTGCCAGCAGCCACGTTGAACTTCGCGATTTTGGTTTTTGAGAACGCGCGGCTGCCGATAGTCTTGCAAGCGGCAGGAACGGTAAATTCGGTGAGTGGGCAGCCGAAGAACGCCTCTTCGCCAATCGTCCTTACGCCAGCCATTGCACCCTTGATGGTGGTGAGGGCGATGCAGTCGCCAAACACGCCATCGTCAATACTATCCAAAGTGGATGGAAGAGTTACGGTAGTGAGTTTTTGGCAGTGGTTGAATGCGTTTTTGCCAATGAAAGTTGTGCCTTCAGGAATTTCCACTGTTTCCAAACCGCAGTTGTAGAAAGTGGAGTTCCAGATTGTCTTCAAAGTAGAAGGCAACTTGATTGACTTCAAAGCATAGCAAGTGCCGAATGCGCTTGAAGACTTGTTGGTGCCGAGTGCCTCCACGCCTTCAGGAATCTCAATAGAGGTGATGTTGCGCACTGCGTAGAATGCGTAGTTGCCGATAGTCTTGAGGTTCTTTGGCAAGATGATGGAAGCGGCCTTACAACTTGAGAATGCACTGTAACCAATTGAGGTGATGGTTGATGGAAGGGTGAGGGCTGTGGCTTCAGAATACTGGAACGCGTAGTCCTCAACCGATACCACGGTGTAGGTGGTGCCTTCGTTAGTGACCTGGTCGGTGAGGTTGAAAGAAGTGACCTTGCTGTCTGCCTTCTTGATACCGACGGTGTTGTCGCTTTTCACGATGTAGGTGACGTTGTCTAACACAAATGTGTCGCCTACGGCTGCATAGGCGCATGTAAACAGCGTCAATGCAAGGGAAAGAAGTAATGTTCTTTTCATAAACTCTAACTAATTAACCCCGAACTGATAACAACTGTTTGATTTTGAAAGTCGGGGCGTTTACTTCCAAACCAGTCATAGTAATATATAAGTGTAAAAACAGCCCTACTCCAAAGGCTATTTTAAAAGAATCAATACAAAATATGCATGAAAAGATTTCTACAAAAGTAGGACAAATTCATAACAAAACAAAGGATTTCCGCCACTTTCTTTTCAATTTATTCGTATTCCCACCCATTTCCTTAAACTTAAGAAAATAACTTGAGTTTTATGGTTAGGTGATGTCTCAAAACTAAATATTTTCTATAACTTCACTCCCAACACATCTTCTAAGGCTTTAAGATGCGATAGCCGTTGTAGTCTGATTTTTGTAAAATCCAAAGCCTTTATCATTTCATGAGTCGCATATCCTTTGCTATAGGTTCTTCGAGCCTTAGCGTACAAATCACATAGTTTTGCATTGCCATCAGCACCCTTTAGCGATTTTGGAATTTGTTTCAGTTTTAGATAACTGCAAATGCTTTCCATATCGTCAAGAATCCAATCCTCAATGGAACTGCATACTCCTATCTGAATGAAGTTTTCAATTCCCATTTTCTTGACACTTTTGCGAATGGTTCCCCAATCGACTATCAATGGGTTGCGAACCTCGAACACATCTGTATCATAACTGCAGCAAACAGTATGTATATTGATGTTCTTTTTCCTTGCATCAGGCAGTATATCATTCTTCAGCTTTGCCAACAGTTTACTGGTATAACGAGTAACGCCTTTCAGGTTACAAATATCACATGGCACAAGTTCTGCAGGGTTAATGCTTTTATAATATTCCAGCAGTTCTTTAAAGAACACTTCATCGGTGTCCCCTTCAACGAAGATGATGACCCGTTGAGCCATATTTGCTTTCTTCTTTACCATACTTGGTTTGTATTCAACATTGTTTGGCTCAGTTTCTTGGAGTCGCAGATTTAAAGTATGTATAAACTTTCTCTGCGTCATTCTCAATATCGAGCATAAAATCGAACATAAACTCTCCAAAAGTTAATTCCATGTCACCGGCATAACGATAGAGGTACTTAATCTTAGCAGGATTCACTTGCGCAAAGTTGGCAATACCATCATGTCTAGGAAGACCAAAATACATTTGTTGTGGCAGAAGATAACGCATTAGGTAAGGCGAATGGCTCGTAATTAGAATCTTAGTGTCGGAGGCATAATTCTTCATAGCCAACAATAGATTCTCCATTAAACGAGGATGAACAGAGTTTTCGGGTTCTTCAAGCATGATTAGTGGAATGTTTTTCTTGTGTGCGGCAACACAAAGGGTGAAGAGAAAGATGATACGTTTGCTTCCACTCGAAAGTTGTTGTATGCTCGTTGGTTGAACATTGAATTTCTCTTTAACTCGAATATCATAAATTTTGCTTTGGCCATCGGCAAGTGTAATAACCTCTGGTGAAAAATCCTCTATTTCTGGCAGAAGTTGAAGAACACCATCCACCAAGATGGCATAGTTGTTTCTGTCTGTGGTTTTCAACTTAAAAAGGTAAGCGCTAATCGTTTCTCCGTCGAGCATTTGTATGCCATGCTCTCCATCCATAGAGAAATATGATTCGGGATTATCCAATGTTTCAAGGTTGGGAATTGACATACCACAGATGCGGCTGGCGAAACTATTCAAATACATATCCGAACGCAGTGCTATTGTTGACAGTGCCAACTGTGACGACGACACTTCAAACACTTTTGTGCATCTGCCTGTAGCCGATGGCATGACGAGACAATCTTCGGCAGAAGTCCTATTCACCACTTGTTTAAAGCGTTGGTCTGTGCTGCGTTTTATTTTCAAATATTCAGAAGTGATTTGACCTTCGCCACCTTCTTCTGCCCATTTAAATGTATAGCCATATTGATATTCGTGATTCAAGCCATTTTCGTTGATGGCTCCGCAGATTTCAAAGCGGAAGTTTTGACGATACATGTTGGCGTTTATCGGTACATATCGACTTCGCATCATTTGAGCCTTACCTTGTTCAGAAGCAGATAGAAATTGGATTCCAAAACTTATAGCATCAAGCACATTGCTCTTTCCATAGCCGTTAGGGGCTATGAGCGCATTAAAATTTTCCAGATTTAGCTTTAAGCTACAAATGTTTAATACTCCTTCTATGAGAAAACCGCTTATTTTCATAATTTGCAAAATTATTTGCGTGAGTTGTTCTTTTTGTGATGCAAATATATGTTTTTACAGCATCTCAAGCAAATTTTTTTACACTTTTATGGGTGATATTATGCGTTTTTTTCATTGCTTGCGCTATCTGTCACCTGATGGGGCGTGTGTTTTTGCAATTCAGTTGCATGAACTTTGGGGTAAATTTGCAGCGTGAAACTGTAAAATAATACTACGATATGGACGAATGTAATATGCATCAGCACAGCTGCGGCTGTCACGAACATCAGCACGAGCACTCACACGCTTATGGCTGTGAGCATCACCACCATGAGGGCGGTGTGAAGTTGGGGGCTATCAAGATTGGCGTTGCCAGTGTGCTGCTGGCGGTGGCTTGGGCTGTTGAAGCTCACACCAGTCTGCCCACTTGGGTGTTGCTCCTTGTATATTTGGTGCCTTACCTTGTGGTGGGTGCCCAAACGCTGCGCGAGGCGGTGGAGGAACTTTTCAGCGGTCATCTGCTGGGCGAGAACTTCCTGATGTCGATTGCCACCATCGGTGCGCTGGTCATCGGTTTTCTGCCAGGGGCTGAACACCAGTTCCCCGAAGCGGTGTTTGTGATGCTGTTTTTCCAAGTGGGCGAACTCTTTGAGCATCTGGCTGAGGGGCGTAGCCGTAAGTCGATTGCTCAACTGATGGACATTCGTCCCGATGTGGCAAATGTGGAGCGCGATGGGCGTGTGCAAAGCGTGAACCCTGCCGATGTGGCGATAGGCGAAACCATCATCGTGAAGCCCGGTGAGCGCATTCCGCTCGATGGCGAGGTGACCGATGGCGAGTCGTCGCTCGACACGGTGGCACTCACTGGCGAAAGCGTGCCGCGCTCGGTGAAAGTGGGCGAGAGCGTGATTTCGGGTTGCGTCAATATTTCGGGTGTGCTTCGTGTGCGCACCACTAAATCGTTTGGCGAAAGCACCGCTTCGAAGGTGCTCGAACTGGTGGAAAACGCCAGCGAGGGCAAGTCGCGCAGCGAGAGTTTCATTCGTCGCTTCGCACGCATATATACTCCTGTGGTGGTGGCGTGTGCGCTGGTAGTGGCTTTTGTGCCGCCATTCTTCTGTGATGGCTATCTTGCAGCACTGCCCACATGGATTTACCGTGCACTCACCTTCTTGGTGGTGTCGTGCCCTTGCGCCCTGGTTATCTCCGTTCCGCTCACCTTCTTCGGGGGCATTGGCGCGGCTTCACGCTGTGGCATTCTGGTAAAAGGTGCCAACTATCTGGAGGCGTTGGCAAAGATGGGCGTGGCGGTGTTCGACAAAACTGGCACCCTCACCCATGGCGAATTTGCCGTCACGGCATTGCACCCCTATCTCATCAGCGAGCAGCAGTTGCTCCACCTTGCCGCCCATGTGGAGCGATACAGCAATCACCCGATAGCCATTTCGCTGAAAAACGCCTTCCCCAACGAAGCGCGATGCTGCACCGTGACCGATGTGGAAGAGGTGGCGGGCCACGGCGTGCGCGCTTTGGTCAACGATAAGGTGGTGGCTGTGGGCAATGAGAAAATGATGGCTGCCGTGGGCGCAAAGTGTGTGCCTTGCAACAAGCACCATAGCGGCACTATCATTCATGTGGCAATCGACGGCGAATATGCCGGACACATCGAGATTTCCGACCGCATCAAAGCCGATGCCGCCGAGGCGATAGCCCAACTCAAACGCGCCGGTGTGAGCAAGACGGTGATGCTTACTGGCGACCACCAGAATGTGGCTGCCGAAGTGGCAAGCGGGGTGGGCATCGACGAATATTATGCCGAACTGCTCCCTGCCGACAAGGTGGAGCGAGTGCAACAGCTTCTGAACGAGAAGTCGCAAGCACACACCCTCGCATTCGTTGGCGACGGCATCAACGATGCGCCCGTGCTTGCCAGAGCCGATG
>ERZ780014.383-NODE-383-length-20946-cov-7.89857_pt1 | contig 20946 bp, 30 predicted proteins | sample MGYA00511929_ERZ780014 | MGnify/ENA primary metagenome ERZ780014 (study PRJEB29588, sample SAMEA2155132) | human gut metagenome | biome: human gut; feature: human-associated habitat; material: faeces | place: Denmark | collected 2008/2010 ...
TGTACCTCGTGCTGCGACGATGGCCGCCTCGGCGCTCTTCGAGAATGCGTGAGCCTTCACGCTCAGCGCCTTGGTAACCGTACCGTTACCGAGGATTTTCACCTTGTCGTTCGACGAGATGAAACCTGCGGCCACGAGCGTGTCGACCGTGATCTCGGAGAGCGACTTCTTGGCTGCCAGCTCCTCGAGCGTCGAGAGGTTGATAGCCTTGAATTCGACGCGCTTCAGGTTGGTGAAACCGAACTTGGGAAGACGACGCTGAAGAGGCATCTGACCGCCCTCGAAGCCCAGTTTACGCGAGTAACCCGAGCGCGACTGCGCACCCTTGTGGCCACGCGTGGCCGTGCCACCGTGACCCGAACCTGCACCGCGACCGATTCGCTTGTCGTGGTGCGTTGAACCCTTTGCAGGTTTGAGATTATTGAGTTCCATCGTAAAAATTACTTCTTAGCTGTTAAACTTATTCTGCGGCCTCGGCAGCTTCGGCCTTCTTGGCCTTGGGTGCTGCAGCCTTCTTTACGGCTACCTCCTCGACTTTGACGAGGTGCTTCACGCGCTCGATCATACCCTTGATGATCGCCGAGTCGTCATGCTCGACGCTCGCGTTGATCTTCTTCAGCCCCAGCGCGTCGAGGTTCTTGCACTGGCGCTCGGTAGCGCCGATGCGGCTTTTGACCTGGGTGATTTTCAATCTTGCCATTTGTCTCTACAAAATTAACCGTTAAACACCTTGTCCATCGAGATGCCGCGCAGACGGGCGATGCTGTGTGCATCACGCAGTTCGCACAGGGCGCCGATGGTTGCCTTCACCAGGTTGTGGGGGTTCGACGAACCCTTGCTCTTGGCAAGCACGTTCTTCACGCCCACCGACTCCAGCACGGCACGCATGGCACCGCCGGCGATGATACCCGTACCGGGGGCGGCCGGGCGGATCATGACGAGCGAACCACCGTAACGGAGCTCCTGCTTATGGGGAATCGTACCGTTGATAACGGGGATCTTCACCAGGTTCTTCTTTGCGTCCTCCACGCCCTTGGCGATGGCCGACTGAACCTCCGAAGCCTTGCCCAGGCCGTAGCCCACGACACCGTCCTCATTACCTACGACGACAATGGCCGAGAAACTGAATGTGCGACCTCCCTTGGTTACCTTGGTAACACGCTGAATGCTTACGAGTCTGTCCTTAAGCTCGAGGTCGCTGGTGCGTACTTTCTTTATGTTGGTATTTGACATAATCGCTTAGAATTTAAGACCGCCTTCGCGTGCTGCTTCGGCCAGCTGTTTAACTCTTCCGTGATACAGGTAGCCGTTGCGGTCGAACGCTACGGTCGAAATGCCTTTGGCGGCAGCACGCTCGGCGGCCAGTTTGCCCACCAGGGCGGCCACGTCGCACTTGTTCTTGCCGGCGGCGGCTTCCGCCACCTCCTTGTCCAGCGAGGATGCCGTGGCCAGGGTCACACCTGCGAGGTCATCAATAAACTGCACGTAGATCTGCTTGTTGCTACGATATACAGTCATGCGAGGCTGTTCGGGCGTACCACTCACGATCTTGCGGATACGCATCTTGATCCTCTCTCTTCTTTCTATCTTGTTCAGTGACATAACTCTAAACTATTTACTATTTAGCACCTGCTGATTTACCCGCCTTGCGACGCAGCTGTTCGCCGACGAACTTGATACCCTTGCCCTTGTACGGCTCCGGCTTGCGCAGCGAACGGATCTTGGCAGCGACCTGGCCGACGAGCTGCTTGTCCATGCTCTTCAGCGTTACGATCGGGTTGCCCTTCTTCTCCGTCACGGCCGTAGCGGTAACCTCCTTGGGAAGCATGAAATGCGTATCGTGCGAATAACCGAGGCTCATTTCGAGGATCTGGCCCTTGACTTCGGCCTTGAAACCGACGCCCACGAGCTCCTGTTTGATTTCATAACCCTTCGACACACCGACGACCATGTTGTTGATCAGCGCACGGTACAGGCCGTGCAGCGAACGGTGGCGGGGCTGGTTGGTAGGACGCGATACGAGCACGGCGGGAGCCTCGTTGCCCGTGTGAACGTCCTTGGTGTGAACGTCCTTGTGCGTGCCGACCTCTACCTTGATGTCCGAGTCAACTTTCTGGCTCAGCGTCCCGAGTGGCCCTTTCACGCTTACCACATTGTCGGCCGAAACCTCTACGGTAACGCCGGCGGGCAGGTTTACAGGTAATTTACCAATTCTTGACATTGTTCTTGCGTTTAAAAATTTCCGTTAGTAGATGTAGCACAGCACCTCGCCGCCCACGTTTTCCTTGCGGGCCTTGGCGTCGGTCATGATGCCTTTCGAAGTCGACAGGATAGCGATGCCCAGGCCGTTCAGCACGCGGGGCATATCGCCCACCGAGACATACTGGCGAAGACCGGGACGGCTCACGCGCTTCAGGTCTTTGATGGCGTTGCCCTTGGTGGCAGCGTCCCACTTGAGCGCGATTTTGATCGACGGGTGACCTTTCTCGTCGGTGTCGAATTTGTAAGCGAGGATGTAACCCTGCTCGTAAAGAATCTTAGTGATTTCCTGCTTAATTTTTGAGCCAGGAGCTTCAACCACCTTGTGGTTGGCTTTCACTGCGTTTCTAATTCTGGTCAGAAAGTCCGCAATAGGATCAGTCATAACGAATAGAAGTTAAAAATTAAAGTAATAAGTTAATTATTTGTCCCTCAGCGCCTTAAAGTCCTAACAGGCTTACCGCCGCCTCGGATGTCTCGTTGTTTTGCGCCTCATTCCCAGCGCCTTCGCGCCCTTCGCACGGGGGTTACGCCCGGGGTATAAAGCGCGCAAATATACGTATAATTTCTCAAAAAACCAAGCTAACGCCCTGTTTTCGGCGTTTTTAGGCCCCGGCCCCGGAATACGGACAATGTTAGCACGGATGCGTTGCTAACATAACCCGTACAAATCCCCGGTCGGCACTACAGCCGATGACCCTTCGGAAGAGAGCCGCCGCAATCGGCGATACCCCTCCCCGGCCCTTCGGTCGAGAAATTTGTAACCAAATGCCTAACCCCTCGATTTCCGCCCCGCCGCCGAGAAGTTACCGCTTGCGGCGGCACCTTCCTCGACATTGCTTCCTCGACATTGCGACGTAACTACTCGGGTTCTGCACCCATATAAGCCCCGATTCCTTCGGAAAGAGGGAACGGCAGGCAGCCCAGCGGCCGCACCATCGTCCCGGCATTTCACCGTCCGGTACAGGAACTGCTCCTGTCCAGCCTTTTCCCACGGGCATACGCCCTCAGTATCCAGACTCATTTCCGGGATTCTCCGCCGCCGCGCAGATCGGCACATCCGCACCTCCTGCGCCGGCCGCATCCCTGCGGCCCCGGCCTCGCATCCCGGCAGAAAAACGGATTTTCGGATACCGGGATTCCCGGCATCCGAAAATATTACCAGCTTGCTTTCTTCACGCCGGGAATCAGGCCCTTCGAAGCCATCTCGCGGAACTGGATACGGCTGATGCCGAACAGGCGGATGTAGCCTTTGGGACGGCCCGTGATCTTGCAGCGGTTGTGCTGGCGGATGGGATTCGAGTTGCGGGGCAGTTTCGACAGTGCGATCCATGCCTCCTCGTGATCCATCTCACCGCTCTTCACCTTGGCAGCAATCTCCTCGCGCTTGTGAGCATAGCGGTTTGCGAGTTTCACGCGTTTTACCTCGCGTGCCTTCATTGACTCTTTTGCCATAGCTTATTGATTCTTTTTAGCGTTTTTGAAAGGGAGGCCGAATTCGCGGAGCAGGGCATACGCCTCCTCGTCGGTCTTGGCCGTGGTAACGAACGTAATCTCCATACCGAAGATCTTGGTGATCTTGTCGATGTCGATCTCCGGGAAGATGATCTGCTCGGTGATGCCGAGGGTATAGTTGCCCTGGCCGTCGAACTTCTCGTTGATACCCTTGAAGTCGCGGATACGGGGGAGCGCCACGGCGATCAGGCGCTGGAGGAATTCGTACATCTTCGTATCGCGCAGCGTCACGCGCACGCCGATCGGCATGCCCTTGCGCAGCTTGAAGTTGGAGATGTCCTTGCGCGAACGCGTCTGCACGGCTTTCTGACCCGTGATCTGCGTCAGCTCGGCCTCGGCCACGTCGATGAGTTTCTTATCGGCGACAGCCTGTCCCATACCCTGGTTGATAACGATCTTCGTGAGCTTCGGGCACTGCATAACGCTCGAGTAACCGAACTCCTTCATAAGGGCAGCTACGATCTGCTCCTTATACTGTGTCTTGAGTGTAGGTACGTATGCCATTATTTGATCTCCTCCCCTGACTTTTTAGCGTAACGGACTAATTTACCTTTTGCATTGAGCCTGCGACCGACTTTGGTGGGTTTACCGCCTTTGGGGTCGAGCACCTGCAGGTTCGATACGTGGATCGGCGCTTCTTTCTCGACGATACCACCCTGGGGGTTCTGCGCATTGGGTTTGGTGGCCTTCTTGCAAAGGTTCACCCCCTCGACGATGGCACGCTGCTTTTCAGCTTCGACCTTCAGGACTTTGCCCTGCTGGCCCTTGTTGTCACCGGCGATGACCTGCACCATATCCCCTTTCTTAATATGTAATTTCACTGACATATCCGAAATTGTTTTTATGATTACAATACTTCGGGTGCGAGGGAGATAATCTTCATATACTGGTCGCGCAGCTCACGAGCTACGGGGCCAAATATACGAGTACCGCGCATTTCACCCTGGTTGTTAAGCAGCACCACGGCGTTGTCGTCGAAACGAATGTACGAACCGTTGGCACGTCTGATTTCCTTGGTCGTTCTTACGACGACTGCTTTCGACACGGCACCCTTCTTGACATCGCCCGAAGGAGTCGCGCTCTTGACAGCCACCACAATCTTATCGCCGATAGATGCGTAGCGGCGTTTGGTACCGCCCAGCACCCGGATGCAGAGAACTTCCTTTGCACCGCTGTTATCAGCTACTACGAGTCTACTTTCCTGCTGTATCATAATTACTTAGCTCTTTCAATAATTTGTACTAATCTCCAACGCTTCGTTTTGCTCAGCGGGCGGGTCTCCATGATACGGACGGTGTCGCCTTCCTTGCAGGTCTCGTCGAGTGACTCGGCGACGAACTTCGTCGTCTTGTTGACGAACTTGCCGTAGATCGGATGCTTCACCTTACGTGCTACTGCAACCACAATGGTTTTCTCCATCTTGTTGCTGACAACCACCCCAATACGCTCTTTTCTAAGATTTCTTTCCATAGCTATTCCTTATTAGGCGTTTTTTTGACGCAGGATTGTCAGCATACGAGCTATATCTCTGCGGTTTTTCTTAATGATAGAAGGGTTCTCGACGGGGGACACCGCGTGCTGCACCTTCAGCTTTGCAAGCTGAGCCTTCTCAGTCTCGATGCGCTCCTGCAGGTCTTTGATCGAAATATCCTTGATTTCTGCACTTTTCATCTTGTCGTCTCGTTAGATTGTGGTTTCGACGTAGTCACGCCTTACGATAAACTTGGTGGTAATGGGCAGTTTCTGGGCACCCAGGCGGAGCGCTTCCTGCGCCACTTCCAGGGGCACGCCCTCTGCCTCGAAGAGAATACGGCCGGGAGTAACGGGCGCCACGAACCCTTCGGGATTACCCTTACCCTTACCCATACGCACCTCGGCGGGCTTCTTCGTGATGGGTTTATCGGGGAAGATGCGGATCCAGAGCTGGCCTTCACGCTTCATGTAACGGGTGATGGCCTGACGCGCCGCCTCTATCTGACGACCTGTGATCCATGCGGATTCAAGTGCTTTGATTGCGAACGAACCGGTTGCAAGTTGGTTTCCTCTCTGAGCAATACCCTTCATGCGACCCTTCTGCATTCTCCTAAATTTGGTCTTTTTCGGCTGTAACATTGTTGTTTTGCTTTAAAAAGGTCCGACTTACTTATTATTGTTGTTGCGACGACGGTCACCGCCACGATCGCCGCGATCACGCCGGTCTCCGCGACGGTCGCCGCGACCACGACGGTCGCCGCGGTCGCCACCCTAACCCCCGCCTGCGATTTCGAACAGGTCGCGCTTGCCGTACACGATGCCCTGGCAGATCCAGACCTTCACACCCAGGATACCCACTTTGGTGAGCGCCTCGGTCAGGCAGAAATCCACGTCGGCACGGAACGTATGCAGCGGAATACGACCTTCCTTGATGGTTTCGCTGCGGGCCATTTCGGCGCCGCCTACACGGCCGGAAACCTGGATCTTGATACCCTCGGCACCCATGCGCATGGTCGATGCTACGGCCGTCTTCACGGCGCGGCGGAACGATACGCGGCCCTCCAGCTGGCGGGCGATGTTCTGGCCGACGATCACGGCATCCACCTCGGGGCGCTTCACCTCGAAGATGTTGATCTGGATCTCCTTGCCGGTGAGCTTCTTCAGCTCTTCCTTCAGTTTGTCGACCTCCTGGCCGCCCTTGCCGATGATGATACCCGGACGAGCGGTGGAAATGGTCACCGTGACCAGCTTCAGCGTACGCTCGATGATGATCTTCGAGATGCTTGCCTTGGCCAGACGGACATTCAGGTATTTGCGGATCTTGGCGTCCTCGACCAGCTTCTCTGAGAAGTCCTTGCCGCCGAACCAGTTGGAATCCCAACCGCGGATGATACCAAGACGATTTGCTATCGGATTAACTTTCTGTCCCATCTGATTACTTGTTTTCTACGGTTACCATTTTGTCAACTACGATCGTCACGTGGTTCGAACGCTTGCGGATTCGGTGAGCGCGGCCCTGGGGCGCAGCCTGAATACGCTTCAGCATGCGGCCGCCGTCAACGAACACCTCTTTCACACACAGTTTCGTATCTTCCAGGCGCTCGTTCTCGTTCTTGGCCTCCCAGTTGGCGATTGCCGACTTGAGAAGTTTCTCCATGCGGATCGACGCCTCCTTCTTCGAAAAACGAAGGATGCCCAATGCCTTGTTGATCTCCACGCCGCGGATGATGTCGGCCACCAGGCGCATCTTGCGGGGAGAGGTCGGGCAATCACGCAGAATAGCGATTGCCTTCTGCTTCTTTTCAGCCTTGATTTTCTCGGCTTTTATTGCTTTTCTTGCACCCATTTTCTACCTATTTTTTCTTGTTACCTGCGTGACCGCGGAAGTTACGGGTGGGGGCAAACTCACCGAGCTTGTGCCCTACCATGTTCTCTGTTACATACACCGGAATAAACTTGTTTCCGTTGTGGACAGCGATCGTCTGACCTACGAAATCAGGCGAGATCATACTTGCACGCGACCAAGTTTTGATGACCGACTTTTTGTTGCCTTCCGCCTGGGCGACTACTTTCGCTTCGAGCTTGGGGTCGATAAACGGTCCTTTTTTTAATGAACGGCTCATTATGTACTCTTATTTAATTATTTTTTCTTCTTGGAAATAATAAACTTCGAGGTCGTCTTCTTCGGGTTGCGAGTCTTGTAACCCTTAGCCAGCAGACCCTTGCGCGAACGGGGGTGACCACCGGATGCACGGCCTTCACCACCACCCATCGGGTGATCCACGGGGTTCATCACCACGCCGCGGTTGCGCGGACGGCGGCCGAGCCAACGCTCACGACCCGGGTCGACATTCGACACGACGCCTACCGTAGCACGGCAAGTTACGAGTACCATACGAGTCTCGCCCGAGGGCAGCTTGATGATGGCGAATTTGCCCTCACGAGCCAGCAACTGGGCGTAAGAACCGGCGGAACGAGCCATGGCGGCTCCCTGGCCGGGGTAGAGTTCGATATTGTGGATGACCGTACCCAGCGGAATCTCGCTCAGGAAGAGCGTGTTTCCGACCTCGGGAGCAACGCCTGCGCCGCTCATTACGGTCTGGCCCACCTGGAGGCCGTTCGGTGCGATGATGTAGCTTTTCTCACCGTCGGCGTATACCAGAAGTGCAATACGTGCAGTACGATTGGGGTCGTACTCGACAGATTTTACAGTTGCAGCAATGCCGTCCTTCGTGCGCTTGAAGTCGATGTTACGATACATCTGCTTGTGACCGCCGCCGATGTAGCGAACCGTCATCTTACCAGAGTTGTTACGTCCACCCGAGCTCTTTTTGGGGCTGAGCAACGATTTCTCAGGCTTGTTCGTCGTGATTTCCTCGAACGTGCCGATAATCTTATGTCTCGTACCTGCGGTAACAGGTTTAAATTTTTTTACTGCCATCTCCGTTAGATATTACTGTAAAAATCTATCTTATCTCCGTCCTTCAAGGTGACGATAGCCTTCTTGAAGTTGTTAGCGCGACCCTCCAAGAGACCGGCCTTGGTGTAGCGGCTCTTGAGTTTGCCCATGTAGTTCACGGTGTTCACATCCGTCACGACGACGTTGTACATCTGTTCTACGGCATTGCGAATCTGCAGCTTGTTAGCCCTCACGTCAACGATAAAACCGTAGCGATTCAACTTTTCGCCCTGAATCGTCATTTTCTCGGTCAAAACCGGCTTAATAATAATTTCCATTGTGTGTCTTGCGTTTTTAAGCTAACATCGTATTCAATACATTCTCAGCGCCTTCCACCATCACGATCGCCGAAGCGTTCATCACGTCGTACGTGCAGACGTTCTGCGCCAGCACGGGCTGTACGTAGGGGAGGTTGCGGCACGAGAGCTGAAGGTTTGCATTGGACTCCGGGAGAACCAGCAGTACCTTTTTGTCGGCTACTTTCAGCGCATCGGCCAGGGCAACGACGGCCTTGGTCTTGGGGGCATCCATCGAGATGGGCTCCACTACGCTGATGACGCCGGCCTGTGCCTTGTAGGTCAGTGCGCTGCGGCGGGCCAGCTGCTTGAGCTTCTTGTTGAGCTTGAAGCTGTAATCGCGGGGCTGGGGGCCGAAGATGCGTCCGCCGCCCGGGAAGAGGGGGGACTTGATGCTGCCGGCACGGGCACCGCCGGTGCCTTTCTGGCGCTTGAGCTTACGCGTCGAACCGGCAACCTCGTTGCGCTGCTTCGACTTGTGCGTACCCTGGCGCTGGTCAGCGAGATACTGCTTCACGTCCAGGTAGATAGCGTGGTCATTAGCCTCCACGCCGAAAACGGCATCCGAAAGGACTACCTTACGACCCGTTTCCTTTCCTTGTGTGTTTAAAACAGCTAATTCCATACTACTTCTCAATTGTTAAATAAGCACCTTTTGCACCCGGGATCGAACCTTTCACGAGGATAAGGTTGCTTTCGGGAATAACTTTCAAAACACGCAGGTTCAAAACCTTGACCTGCTCGCCACCCATCTGGCCGGGCAAACGCTTGCCCTTGAAGACACGCGAGGGATAGGACGACGCACCCAGCGAACCGGGTTTGCGCTGACGGTTGTGCTGGCCGTGGGTCTGGCCGCCCACGCCGCCGAAACCGTGGCGTTTCACAACGCCCTGGAAGCCTTTACCTTTCGATATCCCGGTCACGTCGACCCAGTCCTCCTCCGAGAAGAGGTCTACGGTGAGCGTGTCGCCGAGATTCACTTCGGGCATACCCTTGAATTCAGCCATCTTGCGCTTGGGGGTAGTGCCGGCTTTCTTGAAGTGACCTAACAAACTGCTGCTGGTGTGCTTTTCACTTTTCTCGTCATAGGCAATCTGTACCGCTTCGTAGGTATCCTTCTCCACGGTCTTGATTTGCGTAACAACGCACGGCCCAGCCTCAATGACAGTGCATGGTATATTCTTACCCTCGGCACTGTAAACGGAAGTCATTCCGATTTTCTTTCCAATAAGTCCTGACATTTGTTGTCGATTGTTTGTTATAAATAAAGTGATCTTTCGTGCTATACTAATATAGGTACAAGCCTTCCGTTATCACACTTTGATTTCGACCTCCACACCCGAGGGGAGTTCCAGCTTCATCAGTGCGTCGATCGTCTTGGGCGTCGACGAATAGATGTCGAGGATACGCTTGAAGGTGCAGAGCTGGAACTGCTCGCGGGCTTTCTTGTTGACGAAAGTCGAGCGGTTGACCGTAAAAATCTGCTTGCGGTTCACCGTGAAAATCTGCTTGCGCGTGGGAAGGGGCACCGGGCCGCTTACAACGGCGCCCGTGCTCTTCACGGTCTTCACAATCTTCTCGGCCGACTTGTCCACGAGATTGTGATCGAATGACTTTAACTTGATTCTAATCTTCTGGTTCATATGTTTGCTTATTCTATATCCTTACGTTTACCACTCGCTTTCTCGATGATCTCCTTAGCCAGGTTGGCAGGAACCTCCTCGAAGTGCGAGAACTCCATAGACGAGGTTGCACGGCCCGACGAGATCGTACGCAGTACGGTCACATAGCCGAACATCTCCGACAGGGGAACCTTGGCTTTCACCACGCGGGCGGTGCCTTTCGACTCCATGCCGGTGATCTGGCCGCGGCGCTTGTTCAGGTCGCCGATAATGTCGCCCATGTTCTCCTCGGGGGTCACGACCTCCACGGACATGATGGGCTCCATAATCACCGAGCCGGCCTTGGGGGCAGCGTTGCGATAACCGTTGCGGGCAGCGATTTCGAACGACAGCTGGTCGGAGTCCACGGGGTGGAACGAACCGTCGAGCAGCGTAATCTTCATCGAGTCCATCTTGTAACCGGCCAACGCACCGTTGGTCATCGCCGAAGCAAAGCCCTTCTGCACCGCAGGGATGAACTCCTTGGGAATATTACCGCCCTTGACCTGGTCAACGAACGTAAGGCCCATCGCACCGTCGTCGGCAGGGCCGATCTCGAAGATGATGTCGGCGAACTTACCACGGCCACCGGTCTGCTTCTTGAACACCTCGCGGTGCTGAACCGTCTTGGTAAGCGACTCCTTGTAGTTGACCTGGGGGGCACCCTGGTTGATCTCGACGCCGAACTCACGGCGCAGACGGTCGACGATGATGTCGAGGTGCAACTCACCCATACCGCTGATGACGGTCTGGCCCGAATCCTCGTCGGTGTGAACCGTAAAGGTGGGGTCTTCCTCAGCCAGTTTCGACAGGGCGATGCCGAGCTTGTCCAGATCCTTCTGGGTCTTGGGCTCGACGGCCAGGCCGATCACCGGTTCGGGGAAGGTCATCTGCTCCAGGACGATCGGTGCGTTCTCGGCGCAGAGCGTGTCGCCCGTATGGATCTCCTTGAAACCTACGGCAGCGCAGATGTCGCCGGCCGATACGGTCTCCATGGGGTTCTGCTTGTTGGCGTGCATCTGGTAAATACGGCTGATACGCTCGCGCTTGCCGCTGCGGGAGTTGAGCACGTACGAACCTGCATCGAGCTTACCCGAATAGATACGCACGAAGCACAGGCGGCCTACGAAGGGGTCGGTGGCGATCTTGAATGCGAGACCGCAGAACGGATCGTTCTCCGATGCATGGCGCACCTCTTCCTGCTCGGTCTTGGGGTTGATACCCGTCACGGCGGGCACGTCCAGCGGCGAGGGCAGGAACGCAATGACATAGTCGAGCAGTTTCTGTACGCCTTTGTTGTGGAACGACGAGCCGCAGAGCATCGGAACGACCTGCATCGAGATCGTAGCCTTGCGGATGGCTGCGAGCAGCTCCTCGGGGGTGATCGAATCGGGATCCTCGAAGAACTTCTCCATCAGCACCTCGTCGGTCGAAGCGACCTCTTCGATGAGTTTCGCACGCCATTCGGCAGCCTCCTCGGCCATCGAGGCGGGAATCTCCTTCAGTTCGAAGTTATCGCGGACGGACTTGTCGTCGTAGTAATAGATCGCATTATTATATATAAGGTCTACCAATCCTTCGAACTTGTCCTCGGCACCGATCGGCAGGACGACCGGAAGGGCCGTAGCACCGAAGTGCTCCTTGATCTGTGCGCAGACTGCCAGGAAATCGGCGCCCGTACGGTCCATCTTGTTGACGTAGCCGATACGGGGGACATTGTACTTGTCCGCCTGGCGCCATACGGTCTCCGACTGGGGCTCTACGCCGCCTACGGCGCAGAACGTCGCAACGGCGCCGTCCAGCACGCGGAGCGAACGCTCCACCTCGACCGTAAAGTCGACGTGTCCCGGGGTGTCGATCAGGTTGATCTGGTACTGTTTGTCCTTATAGTTCCAGAATGCGGTGGTAGCGGCCGAGGTAATGGTGATACCGCGCTCCTGCTCCTGAACCATCCAGTCCATCGTAGCGCCGCCTTCGTGTACCTCACCGATCTTGTGGGTTTTACCCGTGTAAAAAAGGATCCGCTCCGACGTGGTGGTCTTACCGGCATCGATGTGTGCCATGATACCGATATTGCGAGTGTAATGTAAATCTCTGGTTGCCATCTGTTCGGTCTCCTTATTAGAATCTAAAGTGTGCGAATGCCTTGTTGGCCTCGGCCATGCGGTGCATCTCCTCCTTGCGTTTGAAGGCGGCACCCTGCTGGTTGAAGGCATCCATTATCTCTGCTGAGAGCCTATCTGCCATCGTCTTTCCGGCGCGCTTGCGAGAATAGAGGACAAGGTTTTTCATGGAAATAGAAATCTTGCGCTCCGGACGAACCTCCATAGGAACCTGGAACGTCGCACCTCCGATACGCTTCGATTTCACTTCGACTTGGGGCGTGATGTTCTCCAGGGCCTGTTTCCAGATTTCCAGGGGAGATTTATCAGCATCCTTCATCTTCTTGCCTACCAGATCCAACGCATCGTAGAAAATGGTGTAGGCAATACTCTTCTTACCGTCCAACATAAGGTTGTTGACGAAACGGGTCACAGACACGTCGCCGAACTTGGGATCCGGAAGTAGAATTCGCTTTTTTGGCTTAGCTTTTCTCATTGTTTATTCGAAAATTGTCTAATTAATGTTTCTCGTGATTATTTACCTGCCTTGGGGCGCTTTGCACCGTACTTCGAACGGCGCTGGCGACGACCGTCGACACCAGCCGAGTCGAGCGCACCGCGCACGAGGTGGTAACGTACACCGGGGAGGTCTTTCACACGACCGCCGCGGACGAGCACGATGGAGTGCTCCTGCAAGTTGTGGCCTTCACCGGGGATGTAGGCGTTGACCTCCTTGCCGTTGGTCAATCTTACACGCGCAACCTTACGCATAGCCGAGTTAGGCTTCTTCGGGGTCGTGGTGTACACACGGGTACATACGCCTCGGCGCTGGGGACACGCTGCGAGTGCCGGAGACTTGCTCTTGTCCTCCATGCTCACTCGACCGTTTCTCACTAACTGTTGAATAGTTGGCATTTCTTAAACTGTCCTTTAATTGTTAAAAAATCTATCTCCATTGTCCAAAATGGACTGCAAAGGTACGCAATTTTTCGGAAATACAATATATATGCGCATCTTTTTTCGCCTTTTTACAGCATTTTAGCCGACTTGCAATTCTTTTTATTTATAAAATCGTCAAAATAATAAGTATTGGCTATACAGAATCCAGCAATCGGTTTGTCATCAGCACGATAGCAACTTCGAGCACAACAGGGAAGAGCGGTACGGGCTGCAATCCGCGGCAAGCAACCGACCGTCCGGAGACAGGGGACGACAACCCGCGGCAAAGCGGCCGCAAGAAAAATGACAGCCGCCAGGAAACACCTCTCACACGGCCTCTTGCTGCTGCTCCTCGCCCCCGTGCTGCTCCGGCGACAAGGGCGGAACCCGGCCGAAACCTGCGGGCTTCGCTCCCCATACCGCAGGCTGCAAGACACCGGGCGGGAAAGCCGTGGCGACGCTCCGGGAAAACGACACAGAGAAGTCGACACGCCCAGCAACGGCTACAGTCACAGCAAAGCCTATTCGATATGCGTCATACCGCGCTACGACTGACCGGCAGCACCGCCGAAACAGCGACTGGACACGACCAAAACGGCTGCGTCCCGTTTTTTATGCCGCGACGCCGCCAAAAAGACGACAAAACAAGAAACTTTTGCTATTTTTGCAGGAAAATCCGAAACAAACCGTTACGAAGAGCTATGGAGTACAATTTCAAGGAGATCGAGCCCAAGTGGCAGCGCCGCTGGCAGGAAAATAAAACCTACAAGGTCGAGACCGACCCGTCGCGGCCCAAATTCTACGTGCTCGACATGTTCCCCTACCCGTCGGGCGCCGGCCTGCACGTAGGCCATCCGCTGGGCTATATCGCCTCGGACATCTACTCGCGCTACAAACGCCAGAAAGGCTTCAACGTCCTGCACCCGATGGGATACGACGCCTTCGGCCTGCCCGCCGAGCAGTACGCCATACAGACCGGCCAGCACCCCGCCGTTCGTTCGACTGGGATCGCGAGGTGCGCACTTGCGACCCCGCCTATTACAAATGGACGCAGTGGGCGTTCCTCAAGATGTTCGGCTCCTATTACTGCTATGACAAGCAGCAGGCGCGCCCGATCGAAGAGCTGACCGCGGCCTTCGAACAGGGCGGCACCCAGGGACTGAACGTGGCCTGCTCGCAGGAACTGCATTTCACGGCCGAAGAATGGCGCGCCATGCCGGAGGAGGAGAAGGAGCGGACGCTCCACAACTACCGCCTCGCGTTCCGTGCCGACACGATGGTCAACTGGTGCCCGAAGCTGGGAACCGTGCTCGCCAACGACGAAGTGCACGACGGGCTTTCGGTACGCGGCGGCCATCCGGTCGAACAGAAACGGATGAAACAGTGGCTCCTGCGCGTGACGGCCTACGCCCAGCGCATGCTCGACGGGCTGGACAGGCTCGCCTGGAGCGACTCCCTGAAGGAGATCCAGCGCAACTGGATCGGCCGTTCGGAGGGGGCCCAGGTCTTCTTCGACATAAAGGATTCGGCGCGCAAACTCGAAATATTCACCACCCGCCCCGACACGATCTTCGGCGTGACGTTCATGGTCATCGCCCCCGAACACGAGTGGGTGGGCGAACTGACCACGCCCGACAACAAGGCGGCCGTCGAGGAGTACATCTGCCAGGCCAAGAAACGCTCCGAGCGTGAGCGCATCGCCGAGACCAAACGCGTAAGCGGCGTGGCGACAGGATCTTACGCCATCAATCCCTTCACCGGCAAGGCCATCCCGATCTACATCTCGGACTACGTGCTGGCCGGCTACGGGACGGGGGCCATCATGGCTGTCCCCGCCCACGACTCGCGCGACTACGCCTTCGCCCGCCATTTCGGGCTGGAGATCGTCCCGGTAGTCGAAGGCGGCGACATTTCACAGGAGTCGTACGACGCCAAATCGGGCAAAGTAATCAACTCGGATTTCCTCGACGGCAAGGATGTAAAGGAGGCGATCGGGATCATGTTCGACCAAATCGAGCAACGCGGATTGGGCCGCAAACGCATCAACTACCGCCTGCGCGACGCCATCTTCTCGCGCCAGCGCTACTGGGGCGAGCCGTTCCCGATCTATTACCGGGGCGACGTGGCCTGCCCGCTCGCCGAGGACAAACTCCCGCTCGAGCTGCCGCCCATCGCCGACTTCGGCCCCACCGAACAGGGCGAGCCGCCGCTGGCGCGCGCCACGAATTGGGCGACGCCGGAGGGCTATCCCTACGAGCTGTCGACCATGCCCGGATTCGCCGGGTCGTCGGCCTACTACCTGCGTTACATGGATCCGCACAACGACGAGGCGCTCGTCGGCCGTGAAGCCGACGAATACTGGCGCAACGTCGACCTCTACGTGGGCGGCATCGAGCACGCCACGGGACACCTCATGTACTCGCGGTTCTGGAACATGTTCCTCTACGACCTGGGCGTCGTCTGCGAAGAGGAGCCGTTCCGCAAACTCGTCAACCAGGGCATGATCCAGGGGCGCTCGAATTTCGTCTACCGCATCGTCGGCACCAACAAATTCGTGTCGCTCGGCCTGAAAGACCAGTACCAGACCCAGGCGCTCTATGTCGACGTGAACATCGTCCGCAACGACATCCTCGACCTGGACGCCTTCCGCGCCTGGATGCCCGAATACAAGGACGCGGAATTCATCCTCGAAGACGGGAGGTACGTCTGCGGCTGGGCCATCGAGAAGATGTCCAAGTCGTTCTACAACGTCGTGAACCCCGACTACATCGTCGACAACTACGGCGCCGACACGCTGCGCATGTACGAAATGTTCCTCGGCCCGCTCGAACAGTCCAAACCCTGGGACACGAACGGCATCGACGGCGTGCACAAGTTCCTACAAGTTCCTGCGCCGTTTCTGGCGCCTGTTCTACGACCGCGACGGCAAACTGGCGGTCACCGACGAAAAGGCGACCGAAAAGGAGCTCCGCACGCTGCACAAAACGATCAAGAAGGTCAGCGAGGACATCGAGAACTTCTCGTTCAACACCTCCGTCGCCGCCTTCATGATCTGCCTCAACGAATTGGGCGAATGCAACAAGCGCGAGGTGCTCGAGCCGCTGACCGTTCTGCTGGCACCCTTCGCGCCGCATATCGCCGAGGAGCTGTGGGAAACGCTGGGACACACGACCTCGGTCTGCACGGCAAGCTACCCCGCCTACGATGAGAAACACCTCGCGCAGAGCGCCTTCGAATACCCGGTTTCGGTCAACGGCAAACTCCGTTTCAAGAAGGAGTACGCCACGTCGATGACGCCCGCCCAGATCCAGGCCGACGTCGTGACGCAGCCCGAGGCGCAGAAATGGCTCGAAGGCAAGGCCCCGAAGAAAGTCATCGTCGTCCCGGGCAAGATCATCAACATCGTGATCTGACGCACCCCGGCGCAAGGCGCCACCGACGCCCCCGACACGGCGGATGCGGTCGAATCCGCTGCGGGGACAAAAACGATAAGACCATGAGACGACCACACACACTGCTCGCCACCCTCCTGCTCGCCGCAGGCACGGCGGCCGCACAGGACTACGGACAAGCTGCGACGCTGAAAATCTGGGACAACACGACGGCGCCCCACAGCAACGGCAACGCCAAGCCCGAACGGGGGCAGGCCGTCGTGATCTGCCCGGGCGGGGGCTACGTGAAACTGTGCATCGACTACGAAGGTTACGACATGGCCAAGTGGTTCGCCGCCAACGGCATCACGGCCGCCGTACTCAAATACCGCATGCCCAACGGCCACCCCGAGGTGCCGCTGGAGGACGTCGAACAGGCGCTGCGCATCATGATGGGGCTCGAAGCGGGCGCCACCGGGTTCACGGCCGGCAAGGTCGGCATCGTGGGCAGCTCGGCAGCGGGTCCCCCCCCGGTCACCTCGCGGCCTCGGCCTCGACGTTGGCCGAGACCAAGCCCGCCTTCTCGATCCTTTTCTACCCGGTCATCACGGCCGAAAAGGGCAAAGGGCACCAGGGGTCGTTCAACGCCCTGCTGGGCGGCAGCCGCAATGCGGAGAGCGACACGTGGTATTCGCTCCAGAACCGCGTGACGGCACAGACCCCGCCGACGCTGCTGCTGCTTTCGGACGACGACAAGGTCGTGCCGCCCGTCAACGGCATCCTCTATTACAACGCCCTCAAGGAGCACGGCGTGAAAGCCTCGATGCACATCTACCCCACCGGCGGGCACGGCTGGGGCATCCGCGCCCCCCTCTGGCAACAGGCAACGCTAGACTGGCTGAAAAAGCTGAACGAAGCATAGAATCCAGCTTCCGTGCTCCTGCGGCAACCCGGCCTGCCCGGCTGCGTGGATGTCGGGATACGACCGGCCACAAGCCGCAAAAGCGCAGGGAGGGAACTCGCGGAAGCCGTAGTGCAGGCAGCCGTACAGGAGTTCGGCCAACAGGTTCGTTCCCGCCGGGAGTCGGATTGGCCTGCGGGGCAATAATCTCCCCACGGAGAGGCGCAGCCCCGTTTTTTCAGACGGCGCATTGCCGTTTGACGATTATTGCGTATCTTTGCCGGCAAAATCAAGGATTTATGGCAGACAACAGCATTTTGAGCCGTCTCGACGGCCTGAAACTCAAATACGAGGAGACGGGGCAGAAACTCACCGACCCCGAAGTCATCGCCGACGTCAAACAGTTCGTGCAGCTCAACAAGGAGTACAAGGAGCTGGAGCCGATCATCGAAACCTCGGAACGCTACCGCACGGCGCTGGCCAACCTGGCCGAAGCCAAGGACATCCTCTCCAACGACAAGGACGAGGAGATGCGCGAAATGGCTCGCGGCGAGATCACCGAACTGGAGCCGGCCATCGAGCAGATGGAAGAGCAGATCAAACTGCTGCTGATCCCCAAAGACCCGCAGGACTCGAAGAACGCCATCATGGAGATCCGCGGCGGCACGGGCGGCGACGAGGCGGCCATCTTCGCCGGCGACCTGCTGCGCATGTATACCAAATACATCGAGTCGAAGGGCTGGCGCTACGAAATGACATCGTTCTCGGACGGTGCCGCGGGAGGCTACAAGGAGGTCGTCCTCAAAGTCACGGGGCAGAACGTCTACGGCACGCTCAAATACGAATCGGGCGTACACCGCGTACAGCGCGTGCCACAGACCGAGACGCAGGGCCGCGTCCACACGTCGGCCGCCTCTGGGGACGTATTGCGGCCGTACTGCCCGAAGCCGAGGAATTCGACGTCGAGATCTCGATGAACGACATCCGCAAGGACATCTTCTGCGCCTCGGGGCCGGGCGGACAGTCGGTCAACACGACCTATTCGGCCATCCGCCTGACGCACATCCCCACGGGCATCGTCGTACAGTGCCAGGATCAGAAATCACAGCTCAAGAACTTCGACAAGGCCTTCGAAGAGTTGCGTACGCGCGTGTTCAACCTCGAATACTCGAAATACCTCGACGAGATCGCCTCGAAGCGCAAGACGATGGTCTCGACGGGCGACCGCTCGGCCAAGATCCGCACCTACAACTACCCGCAGGGACGTATCACCGACCACCGCATCAACTATACGATCTACAACCTCTCGGCCTTCATGGACGGTGACATTCAGGACGTGATCGACCACCTGATCGTAGCGGAGAACGCCGAGCGCCTGAAGGAAAGCGAGTTGTAAAAACCGTCCCCATGGGAGCCCCCATCCCCGCATGCGTACTGCCCCCGTCCGGGCCGGCTGCACCGGGGCAACCCCTGCCTTCCATGGCCAACGGGCTTGGACGGGGAACCCGCCGCAAACCGCTATCGACCGAAAACCATTGCAAACCGACAAACTGACAGGCCGGGCATTCGACGACGAGGTATATGCCGTCGTGGCGCAAATCCCCGCCGGGAAGATCGTTTCCTACAAGCAGATCGCCCGGCTGATCGGCATGCCCGACCACGCCCGCCGCGTAGGCCGTGCCATGGCCTCCGCCCCGGCAGAACTCCCCTGCCATCGCGTGGTCAACAGCGCCGGGCGCACCGCCCCCGGCTGGCCGCAGCAACGGGAATTGCTCGAAAAGGAAGGCGTTCGCTTCAAGGCCAACGGCTGCGCCGACGTCGTCCGCTTCATGTGGGAGGAAATCCTGTAACCCGCATCGCACCTGCCCCACGACCGGAACCCGCATCGGGAGCTGCGACGGGAAGAGCACCGGGAACCCCGCCGGGAAGGGCATTCGCCCCACCCCGCCGGACACGATCGCCCGGCAGGCCGCGGCAACATATCGCCGGAAAAAATTTGGCATTCCGCACCAAAACCGTTATCTTCGCATCATCCCGCATACGCTCCGGACATACTGCGGCGGGCAATATTCCCCGCCGGGGATGCGTTTACCGGGAAAAAGCACCGCATGAAAAGATACATCCTGCTCCTATCCGCACTCTTTGCCGCGACACTCTCCGCCGTGGCGCAGCGTCCCCTGTATATCGTCAACGGCGTCGAAACCGAAGAGATCGAATCGATCCCGCCCGACGACATCGAAAATATCGAATCCCTGCCGGCCGACGAGGAAACCATCGCCCGCTACGGGGAAAAAGCCGCCAACGGGGTAATACTCATCTCGCTCCGCTACGACAAACCCGCTATCTTCGAGGCCGGCACGACCTTCGACGAGTACATCGCCGGGCAGGTCAAATGGGACGACGACGAACCGGCAGCCCGCATCATACTGCGCTACACCGTAACTCCCGAAGGCAAGGCCGTCCTGGCGCAGGAGCTCGAATCGACGGACAACCGCCTCAAGCGGCGCGTGCTGAAGGCACTCTCCGAAGCCCCGCACTGGCACCCGGCGCAGAAAAACGGCGTCGCCGTCGCAAGCGAAGGGGTGCTGCACATCCAGCTCCCCAAGGGCAAGCGGATGCCCCGTCCCGTAGAACTGGTTTGGCGCTGACCCATGCTGCCGCACGCCCATATCACCCTGTCGGAATTACAACGGCTCGTGAAGGAGACCCTCCACGAGCGTTTTGCCTTGCCCGTCTGGGTGAGCGCCGAGATCTCCGAGGTCAAAGTCAACTATTCGGGGCACTGCTACCTGGAACTCGTCGAGAAAGGGGGCGATAACGGCGTGCCGCTGGCACAGTCGCGCGCCGTGATCTGGCGCACGGCCTACTCCCGCATCGCGGGCTATTTCGAGGCCGAAACCGGGCAGCGGCTCGCCGCAGGGATCAAGATCCTGGCCAAAGTCGCCGTCAACTATCACGAACTCTACGGATTCTCGCTCCAGATCACCGACATCGACCCTGCCTACACGCTGGGCGACATGCAGCGGCAGCGGCAGCAGACCATCGACTGCCTGCGCAAGGAGGGCGTGTGGGACATGAACCGCGAGGTCGGGATGCCCGCCGTCGTACAGCGCATAGCCATCGTTTCGAGCGCCAATGCCGCCGGATACACAGAGCTACCAGGATTTCTGCAAGGAGATCGGCAAAAGCCCCTACCGGTTCCGCCTCACGCTCTTCGATGCGTTCATGCAGGGTGCGGCGGCCGAGGAGTCGATCGTTGCGGCGCTGTGCGCCGTGGCCGACCGCATGGAGGAGTTCGACGCCGTGGTCATCATCCGCGGCGGCGGTTCGGCCAGCGACCTCAACTGCTTCAATGCCTACCGGCTCTGCACCCACGTGGCGCAGTTCCCGCTGCCGGTGCTGACGGGTATCGGCCATGACAAGGACACGAGCGTGGCGGACATGGGGGCGCAAACGGCGCGAAAAAACCC
>ERZ780014.390-NODE-390-length-20589-cov-2.68053_pt1 | contig 20589 bp, 16 predicted proteins | sample MGYA00511929_ERZ780014 | MGnify/ENA primary metagenome ERZ780014 (study PRJEB29588, sample SAMEA2155132) | human gut metagenome | biome: human gut; feature: human-associated habitat; material: faeces | place: Denmark | collected 2008/2010 ...
TATATACAATATAAATCAATTTATTTAGCTAAAAATACAATTATTGATTTTAGACATATCTTAGCAAATAAAAAAGCGCAAAAGCAAAAGCCAATCTCTATTGGATTATTTAACTTTTATCTTAATTACAAGAGGTTTATTTCATCTTGTCGTAGCATTGGAAAGGATTTAAAAACATATAATTTTACAGAATCCTTAAATTTAGGCTACCTAGATGGAAAAGGTCATATTGAACGAATTACATACCTAAGTTGTGACCCTAATTTATTGAATAAGGAATATTCACGTTATAATAAATCAAAAAGAATTACTATTAAACAGTTAAAACACCTTTATGAAGAATTTAAGCATTTTAAAGGCAAAGATATTTGGAATGATAAACTTGATGCGAGTATAAGTAGTATGATCTCATCCATAAAAGATGCTGGTGTAACTTCTTTAGAAGACTTTGTATATATCAAGAATGTTTTTGTTAAAGAAAACAAAAAAGAATTCATCCCTTCATCTGGAGATCAAAGTACTTTGATTTTAAACCAGTATCTTTATTCTAAGAATTCTGAAATTCAATATTATCTTTTCGATGAACCAGAGATGAGTGTTGGACATAATTATGTAGCAAATTATATAATTCCTCGATTAAAAGAATTAGGAAAAGAGGGAAAAACTGTAATAGTGGTAACTCATGATGCAAATATTGGAGTTTGCACATTACCTTATCAAACTATTTACCGAAAAGAAGCCGATGATAAATATTTAACATATATAGGAAATCCTTTTACCGGAAAACTAATTGAGATTTCTAATAAAGATGAATTAGATTGGAGCGAAACTGCACTTTCTTATTTGGAAGGCGGAAGTGATGTATTTACGGAAAGAGAGGTAACTTATGGAAGAAACTAAAGAATTTAAAGCGTTTTTAAAGAAAAAAGAAGGGCAGGATTTTTTAATATTAGAACTTGATAAGGAAGATTTATACATTAGTCTAAACGAAAAAGATCAAAAAAATCTTCCTGATGTTTTTAAGAAAATAATAAGCCACACATTTGATGAGAAATTTAAATTCGTTTTTTCTAAATCTTCTGAACTAGATGATGTTTCTTTGAACGAAGTTTGTGAAGAATATATTGAAATGCTAAATAATGATCTAGAAAACATATTCAATAATAAAGATAAAGAATTATCTATTACTGAGAAATAAAGCTAAGAGTTCATAAAAATATTGTTTAAAAAAATATTTTAGAAAGGAGAATCTTCATGCAAGAAGCAGTAGAAAGATTCGTAAAAGAGTGTTACGAAAATTCTAGTAAAGAAGGCGATAAAGTTAAGCCACATGGTTTGACACTTATAGACATGCCAACAGGCAGTGGTAAAACTTACAATACTATCCAACTAATTTCTAAATTCTTAAAGGGAGAAGTCTTTCAGGACCGGCCTAAGAATTTTAGGATTTTCTATTTAACTCCTCTTAATAAGAATGTTAAGGATGCTTACAATGATCTAAGAGATTCTTTGAAAAAAGAAGGACGAGAAGATCTTTTTAATAGCAATTGTCTTTGGCTACAAGCTAATTATCAAGCTGTTAAAGATAATTTTTCCAATGTAGAGCAATTAATTCCTATTGATTTGAAAAGAAAGGATAGTTTCCAAAATCTAAAAAAATATATAAACGGAATAAAAAACCCCACTCTAGTCTCAGATGATTACACTTCAGATTCCTTAGCAATGCTTGAAAATGAAATACGAGAAAAATTTGAGCCTGCTTTTAGATCTGATTTAAAGACTTTGCTGAATAACATTTGTCTTAACACTGATGCAAAGCGAAAGAAAATTCATGATGACGACTGGAAATGGATTCAAAAGCTTTACCCAGCTTGTTTAATTGAAGAAAGAAAAGTTATTTTTATGAGTGTTGATAAGTTCTTTATGCTTAATGATCCTATAATATCCAGACCATATAGTTTCATTAATTCAAAATTGATCGAAGGCTCTTTAGTTTTCATAGATGAATTTGATGCATCAAAGGAATATATCCTTAGAAGTCAAATTCAACAAAGCACTCAAAATAAACTAGATCTAGTTAAATACATATCCACTTTGTCTTCATCTTTTGCTTCTCATAATTTCTCTGCTGAACTATTTCCTAAACCAAAAGATAACAATGAAAAGAAAAGCTCTAGATATGCTTTTAATGAACTAAAGAAAGTGGTTGAAGATTGCCGTGAAAAATGTAAACTCGACTATCATTTCAAGTTAGAAAATAGCGATAAAGAAAAACGTTGTTTTATATTCCAAGACAAAGATCTTCATATGATTTATAGTACAAAAGACACCCCATCTTTTAGTCTCTATAACGATGAAAATAAAGGACTTAATGTGATCAAAATTGGCAAAGAAAAAGAAGGAAGTAAAGAATTCTTTAAGCTTATCTATACTCTAAATGGCGCTCTATCTTTCTCCAAAAGAGCCTTCTCAATGATGTCTAGGAATTATCTAAATTATTATAATTATAGTAAACGTCAGAAAGATGATGATATGATGACACCCGAAGAATCTGTTTCAACTATTCTAAATGAATTTGATTTAGATTCAAACATTTCAAATGTTATTCAAAAAATTGTAACAAGTGAATTTCGCTCTGCATTAAAGAATAAGCCGAACAAAATAATTGGTGGAACTTTCTATACCAATGGGTTCCGTTATTTTGACTTTATTGATGATCTCTCTCATGACACTACAACAGTAATTGGCATGTGCTTCCTCAATAATACACCTGAGAATTACATCCTTTCCTTGGCTTCAGTCGCAATGGTTGTAGGTATATCAGCCACAGCTACTATTGACACTGTCACTGGAAATTACAATTTAAAATATTTAAAAATGAAGCTAGGAAAGAATTTTATTCCTTTATCTAAAGAAGATTCCAATCGAATATCAGAAGAATTCGAGAAGAAGTACAAAGAAGGCCGGGAGTATAAAGTAAATGTTGTGCCATTGGATTCTTCTCATAATGAAAACGAAGATTATGCAAAAGATATATTTACTAATCCAGATAACATTGAAGATTTAAGTGCACAATTGGACTTCTTTAATAGTAAGGTTTTCGATAAGCAAAGATATATTAGAGTTTTATTAGCAATTAAAAAGTTTATCAATGATCCAAACGGTAAAGCTATGCTCGTTTTAACCAATTACAACATGAAAACATTTGGCACTCATCCATTTAATAGGGATCATATGGATACATTGGTTAAAGAAATAAAAGCCGAAAATAATATTAAAAAAGATGTTTCTATCCACGTTTTGCACGGAAATATCTATGAATTTGAAAAACAACAATATCAAAATGATATTAAAGCAGGTAAGAAAGTAGTCTTATTTACAAGTTACCCGGCATCCGGAACCGGTCAAAATCTTCAGTATTCCTTAATGGAAGGTGAAGACAAAAAAGGAGATCAAAAAGATATTGATTCTATTTATCTTGAAAGACCAACAAATGCTATTGTAAATATCAATCTGTCTAATGCTGATGAGGAAACTACTCTTAGTGAAGAGGATCTAATTAAATATATCTACCAAATTGAAAGTCTTCGTTATCAAGGAGAAATTGATAAAGATACTGCTTTAGCTAGAATCAAAAAAGCTTTCAAAATTAAAATGAAGGGTGAGTTGCAATCAACTAAGTTTAGATCAAATATTGAGTACGAAACCCCATCTGTAAACAATCATCTTGTAAAGATTTTAAAGCAAGCCGTTGGTAGAATTTGCCGTACAAGAGATAAAAACAAGAATGATGTTAATATTTATCTAGATAGCAGTATATTTGAAAAGATTAGTTTTGATTCAGTTAAGAATAAGCTTTTGAATAAAGAATTTAGGGCTATTGTTGATATGTCAACAAAGGTTATGCCTAATGACCACTTGGACGAATCCTTTAACCGAGCTATCAATAAATCCGAAGATTTAGCTAAATCTCTAGAAAATCTGATTGAGAAAAATGCAAACTCTTGGCCTTCTGAAGATCAAAAGGATTGGAAGGATATAAGGGAATGGTTGTTGAAGCATCCTACCTGTTCTAAACAAGACCTTTTGGAACATAATGAATTTGAAAACTTATATTTTGAATTACCTGATGATAAGGAAAAGCAAGCTATTCTTTATTTCTCTAGTAAGAATGATTTAAAGAATAACACTAGGATTTCTCTTACAAAGCAAACCTATGCTGAAAAGGAAATCTCTGAAGAAGAATGTGGTCTAGTTAAACTCATTAAAATCCCTGCTGTTCAGAAGTATTTTAGAGAAAAGGGGTATGCAGAAAGATTTTCTCCCAATGAAATGATGATGCTTCCTTCTACTTATATTAACTTGTATAAAGGTGCTCTTGGTGAAGCGGTTGGGGAAGCCATTTTCAAAAAGGAATATGGCATTGAGCTTAAAGAAATCGAGAATCCTAATAAATTTGAGAAATTTGATTTTGAAGTTCCTAATTCCGATGGCATTTATATTGATTTTAAACTTTGGTCTACCGATTCTGAAGAAAATGGTGAAAAGCTTTTAGAAAAAGCACAAAGGAAATTGGAATCAATAAATGGAAAGAAAGCCTTCATTGTAAATATCATTTGTAGCAATGATAATTTAAGCATCAAAGATAATGGCAAAATATGCCGTGTCCCGAACATAGTTAAACATTTTAGAAATTGCCTTTATGTTGATTTGAAAAAGAAGGAAGAAGTCCTTAAAAAGATTATAAATGGAGTGGATTATGGCATTAATTAATAAACTTACTTGTTTATTTAATTTTGATTTAATAGATGAACAATATGATATTTTTCAGATCACAACATCAGGAAATTATATTGATGATGGTTCCTATGTACTTGATAAGCCGACATTGAATTTAAAGGCTTTATCACTTGTTTTTGATAGAGGTAAGTCAGCCTATGCTTTGTTTAAGAAAGGTTCTATAGATGGTCACCATTTGGCTGAAGGCTTAAATGATTCAAAACTTTCTATTAAAAAGATCTTTTCCAATGAAGTCAAAAATTATGTTTTACTTAGGCTTTTTATGTTCGCCTTATCTAATTATTCCACCGATGAAAATATGTTCAATAACATTGGTGGTCGCTTGTTCCTTACTCATCCATTGTGGAAAAGTAAAAATGGAAAGACAATTAAAGCACTAGATATTAATGTTAGTAACGAACTACAAATCAATGCAAAAGCCACGACTTTTACATCATTTAAAGTTTATAAGAATAAAAGCAAAGTTCTTTCATCTCTTCCAAAATATATTCTTCTCCCTAATGGAAAATTTAGAAGAGTCTTAAATGATGATCAGTCTAAGGATTTCTATATCAATAGAGGATTTCCAGGCAAAAAGACTGAGATTCCTTTCCTTGATTTAAAGATAGATCAGCTTAGATTAAACCGTGCTTTCTATATAATGAAGACTTTGGATCTTATGAACTCAAGATTCAAAGACTTTTTATCTGTCTCCCTATCCTCCATAAATGTTGAAAAACAAGTAAGAAATAGAAGAGATACAGATTTTATAGATAAATCATTTGAGTGTGTATCTACTCATAATATTTATCTTTCTAGATACATTGAACCAGGAGCTTATGATAATGAATTTGAGAGTTTAAAAACACAGATTGAAAATTTGTTGGGTAAAGAAATTAATGCCTTCTCCAATCAAGATAAAAGTGATATGGAAATTGTTTTTTTACACAACGAAGAATACTACCAAGGCAAAGATGATCCATATAAAAAATTATCTAGAGATCATGTTGTTCAATGTGTTACTTTAGAAGATTCAGTAGATAAAGTAATCTCTGATAACAAAGCTGTTATTAACACCATTTTTAAAGAGATGACTATAAAAGATGACATCTTGAATAAACATCAAATATCTCTTGATGATTGGAAATCCTTTGGCTTCACATCCGATTGGATTTTTGGCGATGTGGTGGATGGGAAGAAATTCTTTATGATTATCCATCCTGATGGTTCTTTTGAATTTGAAAGACAAATTGGAATCTTAAATCGTTTTAAGAGTCCTGATGTCATAAGCCTTAGCAAGATCTTAGATGAAACTAATTTAAAAGGAAAGCATATAGTCATGGATGATAAAGGAAATGTGAACATCATTTCTAGGACTGATTTGTTTTGTATGCCTAATCCTGAGCTTTTTAAACTTCAAGAAGTAAGTAGAAGCAAGGAATCAAGAGACAAATATCTTGAAGGAGTTGTGGATATTAATCTTTTTAAAGATGAAAAAGACTACTTCTATAATGCTGGAATAATTGGCTATGGTATGAACACAGGTATTCCAAAAGCTAATCTTCTTTATAAAATTACAGTAGTGAAAGGCGAAAATATTATCGAAAAAATTCTAGAAACTATGGCTGTAATGTTTGTAAAATATAATAATTTCACAATCCTTCCCTATCCATTCAAATACCTACGAGAATATATTAAGACTTTAGATAAATAGACTAAACATCTTGTTCTTTAGCTAAATCTATTCTAACTTTCTCAATTACCCTATATAGCTTTGCTAATCTATTGTGATCATTAATAAGCCTATTAGCTGATTTGGCAAAAGCTTTTTTAATTTTATCTTTTGACTCATACACCCATTCAATAAAGCATTCATGAGCATATCTATTTCTAATCTTTGTGATTTGATCTAATAGATCGTAATCCTCAGTGCCTAAAAATGGATGCTTCGATGAAGAATCTTTTTCTTTGAGTTTTTTCACTGTAGTTCCTAAAGTTAGTTTCTCAATATTATTAAAATCGATATTTGGGTTAAGAAGAAAGTAAGTCAATTTCAAATCATGTTCAATACATTGTGAAAAATAAAGAACTCTGCCTACCGCCCAAAAATATTCATCGTTATTATTGATTTTAGTTATTGTTTCCATAAGATTTCTCCTCAAATATCCTTAAAACTTTAACACATTCTAATTACATAACCATCGTCAATACTGAAAACACCAAATAAGTAGAACTTACCATCAATTAGATCCAGTTCTTACGATAGATAGAAAGGCTTACTAAGCCTAAAACTAAGAAGAGGAAGACTAGATTAACTATAATCACATTGTTATACATTCCCATCCTAACAAAGGTTATTACTAAATAAGTAAGGGTAATTACTATAGTAGAAATAAGCTAAGGATTTACTTTGATCTTCCTTTCATCTTCATTGATGTTATTACTTATAACATTAATGAAATTAAGACTATAAGAAAAATAAAAAGACATATTTAAAAATGTTACTTTTATAAGAATTATATATGCCTTATAATTTTTAAAAGAGAGCTCTTCTATGGATTATAAATTTATAACTATTGATGGATATCAGATATTGGTCGATAACAAGCGTGGTTTTATGAATTTGACTGATATTGCAAAGATGCTGAATTGCGAAGTCGAAAAGATAAAAGATCCTTTGAACGTTAGTGCTAATAGCAAGATTTATACAGGCACTAATGTTATTTCTTGCTCGGATAAAACTTATTATTCTTTGGATGTTGTAGTTATATTTATTTTTGATTATGACTATAAGATAGCATTCAAATTATATGAATCTGCTTTGAATAATGGGTTAATATTTAATGAATATATCAATCACAAAATTGATGAAGAGAAAAAAACATTCAATGAATTGAGATCTATCGTAAAAGAACAGGAAGATGTAATCGATACTTTTTATAAATACTATGATGCTGGAAATGAAAATAACTCTAATGGTGACTATAGCTTTATCTCTACAGAAAGTTTGCAATTTTTAATAAGCTTAATTAAAGAAATATACGATTTTGGTGATGGTTTCGGTGTCATAAGAGACTATTCATTATTATTAGATATCTTATATGGAATTAATTCAGCACTTGCAGATGATGAAGATGAAATAAAATTTGATGAATATGATAGTGTTTCATACATAGTGAAAACTATGTATAACATCATCAAGAAGAAACCCTTTATCAAAGGCAATGAAATCATCGCTTATTTCATTGCTTATTATTATTTGGTTAATTCTCAATTGATAGAAGAGGAAGGATCAAAGATTGTTTCTAGTGAAGACCTTTGTCTAGCCATAGGTCTTATCATAAGTTCAAACGATGGTAATGCAGTAGATTCTTTAAAGAAAGCAAAATCTTTATTAGCTAAGCATTATGATCTTCCAAATTATAATTATGAGAAAAAGCCAAATTCTATCTTCGATATATCTAAAGAAGGAATAATTGAATACATTATTTCTTCAATAGAAGATTTTAGTGGATATCAAGGATATTATGATTTTTATAAAGGAAAAAGTATTGTCTATAAGATTCATTACCATGGAAGGTATAATAACTTCTCTTTAAATAGAGCAAAAACATTCTTATCTAATAACACTTTATATTTTAAAGGAGTTTTATATTGCTATTCTGAAGCTCCTACTGATTTGGAAGGTAGAGATGAATTCTTAAAAGACATAGTTGAAGAAATAAGAATTAGAAGTTATAGCGATGTAATAACTACTTTCTTAAATAGTTTAAAGAAAAAAGTAAAACCTTATTTTGATTTAGATTCTATCTCTATAAAATTTGACTTTGATATAAAGACTAAATTTGATGAAGATTATGAGTGGTGATTAAAGTAGTTACTTAATCTAAGTTTACGTCGAAGGATTTTATTCGGATATATTTATTTCTTTATTACTTTTAAGGTTGGAATGATCGTATTGATCATTCTACCTTGTGCTGCAATTTGTATATAAGATTATTTATATGGTTATGGGTGAAAAAAAGAAGAAAGAAAACATAAATAATTCTGAAAATGATAAAGAAAAATAAAAGATAAAGAAATGAATAGGAGATTTGAAGAATAATTTAAATAAAGACTATTAATATTCAATTTAAATATATTAGGATGAGTAAATATTTACTCTTTCTATTTAAAAAGAAAAAACCAACTATTTTTACACAAGGCTTTTCATAGTAAATAGCATTATTTATAATACTGAAGATTTAAAACATTGTTTATTTTCTATTAAAGGGATAAAATATAAAAGAAAGGATTTTTTATCTATGCGTAAAGAATTGAAATCAAAGTCTAGACGTAAGTGGTTGTTAGGTGGTTCGTTAGCTTTTGCTTCTGTCGCATTATTGACAACTGGTTTTGCTACTTGGGTTATCGGTGTACACAAGCCCTCTGGAGATGGTCAAGCTAATATTGATGTTGATACAGTTCAAGATAAATCAGTAGAGCTAACTTTTAGTTTAGCTGAAGATAAAATTTTTGTTGCTGAAAATGCTGGAAATTTAAATTCTAATTTAACTATTGAAAGAAATGAAGCTGATCATGAGCCTGATTGGAATATAAAAATAGAAAATTTGAATATTGTTGTTGGAAAAACATTTTATGATTCACTCAAGGCTAAACAAAAGGAAAAACAAGATGCTGGACAAGATTTAGATTTAAAGATTGCTTTTGAGCTTCAAAAAGATGTAACAGAAGATAAAAATTCGGTAACTAAAGATAAAGATTTGGTTGGAGTGAGAGAAGGGGCATCTTGGAATTATATAAAATTAGCAAAAAATGAATTTGATGTCAATTTACCATCTTCTTATCCTGCAGGTGGAAAGATTTATGATATAAATGATACACCTAATAATCCTGATAAAACATTTTCTTTCGATTGGGGTTCTTATTTTGGTGAAAAAGCTCCTAGTGTGTTCTACAAAGAAAAAGAAGAAAGTAGAGTGGTGGGCCAAAGCTTGCGTGAATACTATCAAAATGCTGGGAAAGAGTTTGAAGCAATGAAGGCAGCTTTAACAGGCACCTTAAAGTTAACTGCTACTTTTGTTTATGAAAAATAGGTAAATAAACACTATGAAGAAGAAAGTAAGAAATAATAAAGTAATTTTAGCTTCCATCTTAGCTTTGGGTTGTCTAACTGCTGCTAGTGTTGGTTTCTCTTCTTGGGTAATTGCTGCTCAAAACACTAATGATACTTCTAATGTGAAAGTCACTGTTGCTGATGTTGAGGATCATAGATTTAATGTTAAAGCTTCTTCCGATTCAACAATCCAATTAGGACCTAACACAAAAGGACCATACATAAGTTATTCTGGAGATAAATCCGAAGAAGCATTGGATTTTACATTCAGTTTGACGTTTACTGCTGCTGCTAATGGTGAGGAATTCAACTTCACATCTTTAGGTGATCAAAGTTTCGATATAAAATTTAGCTTTACTAATATTGATACATTGAAAATAAACGATAATGGAAATGAATACATCAATTTTCCTTCTAGAACAATTGGAACAATTAGCAAGTCTGGATTTACTCCAAGTAGTGATGTAACAACAGCTACTCAAAGTGATAATGTAATAACTTATAATGGAGAATTATCTTGGGGAAGTTATTTTGATAATAAAAACCCATCTGAATTGGACGATTCTACTGTATCGAAAGATTCTACTAAAGTTGATTCATATATAGCAGGATTAAATCATCTTAAAGAATGCTTAAAAGATAATGCCGCTTTTGAAATCACTGTATATATAGAAAAAAGTAGTTTAAAACAATCTCAATCGAATAAGAATGCAATAAAAAACGAAGAATATTAATTCTTCGTTTTTTTATTTATAGAATTAAGATTGAAACGTAAAAAAAAGAGGCATTCCTAACCTCTTTTTTTAACACACGACTTTACCCACTCCGGAGTATGTTGGGAATTTCCGAAGTAACATACGACTTTCCTCAATTCCCCTTAAAACAAAGGGCAACGAATTGCATACGAATTTCGTTGCCTAATTCCTTTTGCTTTTCCTTTTTACTCTATCGAATTACCTTCGACGTCAATAAGTTTAAACCAAAGCAAGAAAAATTAATCAAATAAAATAAAAAATTTTTTATCGATATCGCATTAATTTTGTGAAAGGGTTTACAAATTTAAAATAGTTAAATTTTAAAAAATGCCTGGATGCTATCCAGACATTTTATTTTATTTTTGTTTAACTACTTAGTTCCGTAGATTCTATCACCTGCATCTCCTAAACCTGGGACGATGTAGGCGTTATCGTTGAGCTTCTCATCGAGATGTCCGACATAGAATGTCACATCAGGATGCTCTTTAGTTACTTTTCTCAACCCTTCAGGTGCTGCGATGATGCAAAGGAACTTTATTTTCTTTCCACCACGTTTCTTGATGTCTTCAATGGCATCACATGCACTTCCACCTGTTGCAAGCATAGGATCTAGACAAACTATTGTTCTTTGCTCGATTGGTGAAGGAATCTTGCAATAGTATTCATGAGGAATCTTTGTCTCTTCATCACGATACATTCCGATGAATCCGACTTTGGCTGTAGGACATAAGCTCAACAATCCTTCGACCATTCCTAGACCTGCTCTAAGGATAGGTACAAGGCAGAGCTTCTTTCCAGCTATATAAGGAGTCAAAGTTGTGGTTATTTGAGTTTTCGTCTCCTCGTATTCCAAAGGTAAATCTCTCAAGGCCTCGTATCCTTCCAAACGAGCTATCTCTTCGACCAACTTTCTAAATTCATTGGTTCCGGTAGTTTCGTTTCTAAGGATTGAAATCTTGTGTTGAATCAAAGGGTGATCCATGAATACAACATTCTTACCTTTGAATTCGGCTTTTCTCTTCTCTTCGGCTTCGATGATTTCTTTATCAGTCATCTCATTTCCTCCGTTTCCAATACTTTAGTATAATCGATAAGAATAAACTATGCACATAGTTCTTTTTCAAATTAGTATAAAAGAAGATGAAAATGTTTTAAAATTAGTGTTTGGTTATTTGTAAGGAGATATTTATGGGTGCACAAGGCTTTGGTTTAGAGATATTACATAAAGATGCACATTGTCAAGCAAGAACAGGAATACTGCATACCAACCATGGTGATGTAAAGCTTCCTATGTTCATGCCGGTTGGAACCTTGATGACAGTCAAGTATTTAAGCCCTGAAGAAGTCAAGACTTGTGGGTCTGGTGTCATTTTAGCTAATACCTACCACGTATCGTTGAGACCTGGAGCAGATCTTGTTGAAAAGATGGGTGGAGTTCAGAAGTTCATGCATTATGATGGACCTATGCTCACTGATTCTGGGGGATTTCAAGTTTGGAGTTTGGCTAAGAATAAAGGAATTACAGAGGAAGGAATTACATTTAAGTCTCATTTAGATGGAAGTACTTTGCATTTCACGCCTGAATCAGTTATGGATCTAGAACAAAAGATAGGAGCTGATATTGCGATGTGCTTTGATGAATGTGCGCCCTATCCCGTAACTCATGAATATATGGAGCAATCCATGGAAAGAACTTTGAGATGGGCAAAAAGATGTCTTAAAGCTCACACAAGACAAGATCAGGCTCTATTTGGAATTGTTCAAGGTGGTGCTTTTGAAGACTTGAGAAATAGATGTGCACAAGAATTGGCGAGTCTTCCTTTCGATGGATATTCCATCGGTGGAACTTCTATAGGAGAGCCTAGAGAAGTTGAATATCAGATGGTCTCATATGCGGTGAAGTATCTGCCTTGGGAGAAGCCTCGTTATTTGATGGGTGTGGGATCCATCGATATGATTCTCGATGGAATCATGAAAGGTGTCGATATGTTCGACTGTGTCTTACCTACAAGATTAGGAAGACATGGTGCACTTATGACCAGTCATGGAAGATTGAATATAAAGAGTGCTAGATATATCGAAGATACGAGACCTATCGAAGAAGGTTGTGACTGTTATGCATGTAAGAACAATTTCTCTAGAGCTTATATCCATCATTTGATAAAATGTGATGAAGGCTTTGGCTTGAGGCTTTGCTCTATACATAACATTCGTTTTCTTATTAGAATCGTTGAAGGCGCGAGAAAAGCAATTGAAGAAGATAGATTCTTGGATTATAAGAATCAGGTTATGAAAGATTTTGGAAATGAAAGAGGATTTTAAAATGGAAGAGAAAGAAATAGGAACTGTCTCACACGAGAATTTAGTTAAAGATGATGAGGCTGTAGAGAAGGCTATCAAAGAATTTGGATATAACATCTATGATCTTAAAGAATACGATTACGATTTACCTGAGGGATTGATAGCTCAAACTCCAGCCAAGAAAAGAGATGAATCTAAGTTATTGGTCTTGGATAAAAATACTGGTGAGTGGGTCGATGAGCCTTACTTTAAGAATTTATTGAAATATTTAAAACCTGGCGATGTAATTGTCAGAAACAACACCAAAGTCATTCCAGCAAGATTGTTTGGAATCAAAGAAGAGACCAAGGCTAAGGTTGAAGTATTGCTTTTAAGACAATTAAAAGAAGAAGGAGCTGATATTTGGGAATGCTTGGTAGGTAATGCCAAAGCTGTAAAACTTGGAACTGTTATCGATTTTGGTGAAGGAAAACTCAAAGCTATATGCACTGAGGTGTTGGATGAAGGATTGAGACATTTTAGATTTGAATATAAAGGAATCTTCATGGAAGTGTTAGATGAGCTTGGAAAGATGCCTCTTCCTCCTTATATCAAGTCTCAAGTAGCTCCTAACGATAGATATCAAACTGTCTATGCTAAAGTTGAAGGAAGCGCAGCAGCACCTACTGCCGGATTCCATTTCACTGAAGAATTGTTCGATAAGATCAAAAGCATGGGAATAGAAGTTTTAGATGTTACTTTGCATGTCGGATTAGGAACTTTCAGACCTGTTAAGACTGATGACATTCGTCAGCATCATATGCATTCTGAATGGTTCACTATGTCTCAGGAAGTCGCTGATAAATTGAATAAGGCTAAAGAAGAAGGTAGAAGAATAATCGCAGTTGGAACTACTTCTATAAGAACATTAGAGACAGTAGCTCATCTAAATAATGGTAAGTTTAAAGGTATGAGCGGCGATACAGCATTATTTATCTACCCTGGATTCAAATGGATGGCTGTAGATGCATTTGTTACTAATTTCCACCTTCCTAAATCTACTCTAGTCATGCTGGTGTCTTCTTTTGCTGGAAGAGAGCATGTATTGAATGCCTATAAACATGCAGTCGAAGAGAAGTACAGGTTCTTCTCGTTCGGTGATGCGATGTTCATACACGAATAAGGAAAGGCAAAAGAAAAGAGGCCGTCGAGCCTCTTTTTTATTGATTGTCTTCTTCTTTTTTTCTTTTGACGTATTCCATCACGTCTCTAGCTAAGACCTTATATGCTAAGGTTCCTTTGGAGTTTGGTCTTAGATGGTTGATAGGAATTCCTTTCAATTGGCATTCGGACAACGATATCGTTCTAGGAATGGGTGTTCCGAACACCTTTCCTTTGAATAGATCGTTTGCTTCGGTGAGAATCTCGGTAGATAATCTCGAGCGTGAATCGTACATAGTCAATAGGATTCCAAGGATATCAAGTTTAGGATTGATTCCATGTTGAATATTTGCTATAGCTGAGATGACTCTGGAGACTGCTTCCAATGCGAAGTACTCGCATTGGACAGGAATCAGCACAGAAGTTGAACTAGCTAAAGCATTGATAGTTAGATATGAAACTGATGGGGGGCAGTCTATTAAGACATATTCATATCCTTCAGAAAGAATCTTGACTGTATCTTTTAAATCTCCGTAATCTGGAGTTATTTTTTTGGCCAGCATATCTAATTCGAGAGAAGCTAACTTGTAATTTGAAGTTATTAAATCAAAATTCTTATATGATGTTCTTCTTATCAATTTCTTTGGATCCTGTGGATGAAAAAACAAATCGTAGGATGTTCTTTTCAATAATTCGGGGTCGAATCCAGTAGCTCTACCACAATGTCCTTGTGGATCTAAGTCTATCAATAAAACTTTCTTGCCATAATCCGCTAGGCAAGAGGCTAAATTTACAGCGGTTGTAGTCTTAGCTACACCGCCTTTTTGAGATGCTACTGCGATGATCTCAGGTGTGATTTTTACTTTTGCATTACTCATAACGACGTTGATTATATACACATTGGTCGATAAAATTAAGAAAAAATTAACATTTAAGAAACCGAGAGGCTACTAGAGGTTTAATTTATGGTTTTAAATATTCAATCTTGTATATATCAAAGGTCGGTTTTAGAATAGACAAGCACAAAATTACCAGGAGGTATTTTTTTGATATGAAAAAAAGTTATCTATTCCTCACTTTGGCCACACTTTTAGAATTGACTTCATGCACTGGCCACTTTTCAAAGCAACTAGATAACATGATTACGATTGATGGAAAGACCATCTCTCTTAATGATGTATTTGCAGCCTATGGTGGAACATCAAAGTCCGCTTCTGCTTTGTATGATGTTTTAAACAACATTTATATTCAAATGGCTGAGCCTCGTACCGCTTCTATGGAAGCAGCAGTAAATGCTAAGTACAAGACTGATTATGAAGAAAAAGCTGAATCCAACGCAACTTCTAACAAGACATCTGTCAAGGAAGAGAAGGAAAAGCTTTTGGAGTCTGCTGGTGTAGACACTGAAGAGCAATATAGAAATAAGCTTTATCTCGACCAACAAAAAAGCAATCTCGATGATAGATTTAAGGATGAAGAGTTTATCTCTGCTGATGCCAGTGATAAAAATGGAGATTATGCCGCTTATTTCAACTCCAACTCCTCTTTGACCGCTTCTTCACCTCTCGACCAATATATCGATGAGAACTATCCATACCATATGCGTCACATCCTGGTAAAAGTTGATGGTTCGGATAAGTTCCGTAGTGAAGTAACAGAAGACCAGGCTAAGAAGCTTTCTGAAATCGTTCAACAATTGGGTGTTTCTGGAAGTGATGATGATGGTTATTCAAACAACCTCAGCTATGGACAAATCGCTCTTGAAAAGTCTGATGACACTGGATCTGCTTCAAACTATGGTGACACAGGATTGATGAACAAGATTGGTGGAACCACTTTGGTTAATGAATTCCGTTTTGGAACCTATGCTTGGGATATGCTTTTTGATACCAGCTCTACTGTCAACAAGAATGCTCAAGATGGACTTCTCCCTTCAAGCAACACTACTGATGGTTCTATGGCAAGATCATTGCTCACTAATGGAACTGATTCTATCGACTATGATGTCTATGGTTCTTCTTACCTCGAAACCTTGGTCATGGGCAAGATGAGCGATGCCACTTCTGCTTTCGACAATAGAGTCGAAGTAGTTAATGGAAACTCAAAGAACTATCCGAGAAATATTTTGTTCTCTAACAACTACAACTATCATGGACTTGGACTCATCTATGTCGAGAATCCTGCAAGCTTAGGCTCTTCTGCTGATGCACAAGCTCAATCCCTTGTCGACAAGTACAACATCAGCTTGGATGATGCTAAGGATGTTGTCGAACAATTGACTTTGGCTTATAACAACAGCAACAACAAATCTTTGAGCGATGCAAGCCTCGCTAAGGTTAACGGAAAGATTAAGGTCTTGAAGGAAACTGTCAAGAACGGCGTTCCTTCAGTTTCTCCCGTCACTTTGACTGAGACTGATTGCAAGATTGTCTTCGACGATAAGACCAAGACTGGTGTCGGAACTTCAACTCCTATTCTCGTAACACGTGTTTCATCATCTTACGAAGGTGTCCACTTCATGTCAGTCATTAAGAATCCTTTCACTTCAACTGATATGAGAGATTACTTGACCTTGGATGTGAATACAGCTACTGAGAGAGATGATAGTGGTAAGTTCAAGACCCATAACTACATCAACTACATCGATTATGGTACAAATGCTACCAGCTCTTACAATTCTCGTAAGGATAAAATCATCGATGACAACATCTCATCTAGAGATTCTAATACCACTTATGCTAAAAACGAGTACATCAAGAATAAGGCTTTAGCTGATGGTCATACAGTTAAGCTCACCGATGCCAACGATGCACTTGTTAAGGAGTATGTAGAAGAAGCTATCGCTTCTAACAATATCTCTTCACAAGAGACTTATGACAGTGCTTGGCTTAGCTATGTCAAAGGATTACGTTATCAGATTGAAAACTACGATAATGAGTTCTTCGGAACACTTGGATATTCATCCATCTATTCCTTCAACAAGGCTATCATCGGTAAGTATATCGTCGCTAAGAGTGATGCATTTGATACAACAGGTCAACTCAAGAACGGCGTCTATGAAGTTAGACTTGAGAACTATGATGCATCAAATGAATCTACATACTATTACACAACCAACGATGTAACACTCGCCACTGGTTATGCTTCAGGCAACATCACATTGAACCCTGAATATATCACTTCATCTGGAACATCCGGTGGAAGTTCATCTTCCAATTCATCTAGTGATGATTCAAGTTCTGACTAATCGGAGGGGGAATTGATACCATGAAAAACAATATTAGAAAAGTACTTAGTGTCGTATTAGGATGCTTCTCCTTGGTCGGCTGTTCATCTATCGAAAAGCCTAATATTCCTCAGGATTATGCTGATCAATTAGCTTCGATTGAAGGTGGAACTGTAGAAAACGTTAATTTCAATACAAAAGATCAATACTATACTAATTTCACTGATGCAAACGATACAGCTTTGAATAACCTCTTACTCACTGTCGCTCAAAAAGCTTCTAATGGTGAAATCAAGGATAGAAAAGACGAGTCTAAAGTATTGAAGTTGAATTCATCTGTCGCTAATGATTCTACTGATGGATCTATCAAGACTTACTATGCTACTACCACAGACCAAAAGAGCACCATGACTTTCAAAGGCATTGGTGAAGAGCTCAAGACTCGTGGTGAGAAGACTTTGAAGGAAAAAGTCACTGGTGGAAGCTATAACAAAGATAATCGTTTTGATGAGAACAAACTCATCAGAGAGATCGAAAAGAATCAATTGACTGATCTCAAAGCAAAGATTGGTGGAGATATTGCTCAAACCACTTTGAATTACAACGAGATGAAAGTAGTTAATACTAATATGTCATTTAATGAAATCTTCTCTGCTCCTGATGGTAAAGACAAGAAGGGTAGTGCTGATTACACCGAATACATCCAAGATTCTTTATATCCTGATATAATCAGAAACAAACTTACTGCTCAATATATCTATAACGAAAAGTTTGGTAACATCGCTTTGGCCAACATGCAAAAGCTCAATGTTTTGACTATTACTGATAGAACAGATATCACTGGTGCTGCGAGAAAGTTCATCAACGCTTATTACAACCATTATGTTGAGAGTGGTGCTGTCGATCCTAGCTACGAAGGCAAACCTCTTGAAGAGATGGAAAGACTTTGGAATGGAATCGGTGCATTTGATGATGAAGACAAGAAGAATGCAATCTATACAACTGATGGTAAAGCCTTAGTAGAAGATGGCTCAAATAAAGATGAAAAACTTTATTTCTATGGTTGGAATGCTCAATATGAGAATTATTTGTCTAATGCTCAAAAGAAATGGTTAGCTGACAATAAGATCGATACATTGTTCGATCAAATCGTTGACAACTATTACAAGGCAAAAATCAAGAAGGATCAAACCCAATATAATGATTTCTCTTCATCTAAGACTCAAGATATCGAAATCGGATTGATTTCTAAGGTTGATTCCTTACTTAAGAACGATATCCGCAAGGAAGGAATTTATTCCAAGTCTTCATTGAGCAGTGTCGATTCTTCAGTTACTGATCGTGTCTTCACTCAATATTCTAACGAAGATGAATTGATGAAGGATTTCACTGGAAAGAGCACACTCGCCGAATCAAAGTTGAAGTTCTACTTCCCTACTGTTTCTGAGAGCAGTGTTTCTGCACCTGTCTTCTACAATAGTGGTACTTATACATTTGTCCAAATGGAGTACAACTACAACAATGCTAATTTGGGATCTTCTAAGACTTCCAATGAAGGTAAAGGCAGTGAAGCTGTAGCTAATGCTATGGATGCAGCTTATGAAATGATAAGCGATGGCAACTACAAGACTGATGGAATTGTTTACTGGTTGAAGAATTTGGCCGGTAAAGATAACAGCTTTGTTGTCAACAACCAATCCTTCTACGATTACCTTAAGACCAGCTATCCTGATTTATTTGACGACGATAAGTAATCTATATAATAGATAATAGGAGTTATGGGATATGGCAGATAACGGATGTCTATTTTGCAAGATTGCCTCCGGTCAGATTCCGTGCAACAAAATCTATGAAGACCAAGATGTCATTGCTTTCTTGGATATAAATCCAGCGAGCAAAGGTCATACTTTGGTTGTTACTAAAGAACATTTCCAAGATTTCACTAAAACACCTAGAGATGTGATTGGACATGTTTATTCAGTCGCTCAACTCATTTCGCAAGCTTGTATTAAGGAATTGAAGGCTACAGGTGTAAATGTTATCACCAATGCCGGTAAGTCTGCCGGTCAGTCAGTACTTCATTTCCACGTCCATGTCATTCCTAGATACGATGGCGATGGAATTGGAATTCCGTTTGAACCTTCAGTACCTTTGATTGGATCTGAACAGCTACCTTTATTAGCTAATTCAATCAAGAAGGGTATTGAATAGTATTAAAATAGCGAGGAAAACCTCGCTATTTTTGTTTTTGTAAATTCAATTTGCTGAAACGCCCACTAGGGTTGACTTTGAATTTTCTAGTTTTAAGCCATACTTCCGGAAAAACAAATGCTATTTTCACATCATTTTGGATAGAAAAATCATTTTTATGATTTAAATTATCTTCTAGAATTCATAGTCAGAATAATTTGATAATAATTTAATTTTTAAATGGGAATATAGCTAAAAAGTTCAGTATTTATCGGATAAAAAGTTTTTTAAAGTATTTTTAAAAAAACTGTTGACTATTGTTGTCGATACTAGTATATTACTTCACGCTAAGCATTTAAGGCTTAGAAGCTGTGACGTGCGAAGTTGCTGAAACGCCAACAAAGTTTGTCATGTGTTTCAGGTAATTCGCATCGAGCTAACGCATGGGCATAGATTCCATGCAAGGAGGAAAAAAAACATGGCAAATTCTAAGAACATCCGTGTCCGCCTCAAAGCATACGATCACAAGGTCTTGGACCTCACCGTTGCTAAAATCATCGAGGCTGTTAAGAAAACGGGTGCATCAGTTGTAGGACCCATCCCTCTTCCAACCGAGAGAAGTCTCTACACTATCTTAAGATCTCCTTTCACTGATAAGGATTCACGTGAACAGTTTGAGATCTTAACTCACAAACGTCTTATTGAAATCGTTCGTCCCACTTCGCAGACAATCGAGACTCTCAGTACTCTCGAACTCCCTGCAGGTGTTGAAGTCGATATCAAGCAGTAGGGAAGGAGAAGTATATGAAATCAATAATTGGTCGCAAGATTGGAATGACTTCCGTGTTCGACAAGACCGGCTTGATGATTCCTGTCTCTGTTGTCGAAGTCCTTCCTAACGTTGTTCTTCTCAAGAGAACTAAGGAAAGAGATGGCTATGAAGCTCTTCAAATCGGATACGAAGACAAGAAGCCTCAAAGAGCCACTAAGAGCGAATTGGGCATCGCTGAGAAAGCCCACACTGTCCCAAATTAAAATCTTTTTATAAACGGTTGCAAATAAAAAATAATGGTGTAAAATGA
>ERZ780014.406-NODE-406-length-20092-cov-6.65748_pt1 | contig 20092 bp, 21 predicted proteins | sample MGYA00511929_ERZ780014 | MGnify/ENA primary metagenome ERZ780014 (study PRJEB29588, sample SAMEA2155132) | human gut metagenome | biome: human gut; feature: human-associated habitat; material: faeces | place: Denmark | collected 2008/2010 ...
TTTCTATATCCCGGAACAATTGTAATACTAGCATCTATAGCATTATTCCCTATACAACAAGAAAACCAATATTCAATATTTTTAAATGTTAAAAATATATTATTTTTTACATTTATATTTTGTAAACTTCGAATTAGCTTGTTTAACTGAATCATTTCCCCAGCATTGTTATTTGCTCTATCAAGATCACAAACTAAAAGTAAAACTTCATATCTATCCTTATATTGTGAGAGGGAATACTCCATCGGCTTATACCCGCCGCCTTCAAGAGAGTATATATCAACTTTTTTTAACTCTTTTAATAAATCTTTTAAATAAAACTCTTCCGTTGACCCTTCACATAGTATCGCGATATTTCCCATTATATTAAGTCTTTTGGACTTTCTTGCTTGGCGCCTCATAATTCAAATGCTCCTTGGAGAAAACGTAGCGCTAATCGTTTTTTATCACTCCTTATGTTGTAGTCAGCAAGGGAATTCACTATTGTAGAAAGATTATCTGATTTATTAGTAATGTATATTTGTGATGGCGCAAAATAATTTAAATTGAAAAGTTCCAGATTATGAGATGTAACAATTAACTGCCCTTTATGATTCATTCTTGTATGAATAAAATTCACGAATATATTCAATAATGATTTTGTACTTATTGGAGCATCAAATTCGTCTATAATAAGAGTATTTCCATATTTTATAACACTTACCAATTGGCTTATGACAACTATCATTCGTTTAACGCCTTGAGACTCGCTCTTTTGGTTAAATGCCATTTCAGTACTATCCTCAAGTTTCCTGTAAAGCACAAATTCATATGAATTTTCTTTTAAATCTTTTGTTTTATCTAAAGAAAATTTTGTTATCGTTTTATCAATACTTTGGAATAATTGCAATACTAAATTCTTGTTTTCCCACAAGAAATCAGCTACAGCCTCAGACATTGCCAAATTGAATTCCTTGCTATCAGGGTTAAGCGGATCTCCAGTTAGTACATTGATTTTTGAGGTTGCTGTTAATAACTTTTCTGCAATGTTAGGTATAAAATCTTTTATTTTAGACAATATCGTTGCTGTGGAACGTACAGAATAAATATCTTCTATCTGTTCTCGATTCGAAATGTCCACACTTAAAGAAAATTTGTTTTCTAAAAAAGAATAAATATTCTTACCATTATATTCAAGGTTTTCTTTAGTAACTTGATCCGTGTTAAATGCTATTTCATATACAAATACATCTTGTTCCAAATTAATGATAAGTTCAAAGCATATCTCTTTTGCTATTTGCATCGTGCTAAAGAATTCATGTATTCGCTCTAAAACCAATCCATTTCGAATGATATTTAAACAAGTTTCTATCGCAAGTAGTAAATTAGTTTTCCCTGTAGAATTATTTCCATATATAATCACGGATTTGGCATATTTATTATCTGTATCTAAAACATAATTTTTTTCATATTTTGTGCCTTTTATTCGTTGATTAAAAAAAGGGGTAAAGGTAAGTTCTTGCGTCTCATTAATGGAGCAAAATCCACCAACTTTAAAATTTAATATCATTTCATCCCCTCCTATCTTTAGTTTGATTTTAAAGAATTAAACGTCTTATGTCAAGAAATATAAACGCATTTCCTGTTTATGTTTCTTGATATATTACATAAAAACCTATTCTAGATACTTACTTATTATAAACAAAATCTACCTGAACATGTAATGTGTAGACAACACAAAAAAGAGGACTGCTTCCCACCCCGTTAATTACTTACTCACTATCCAGCCTACAACTGCCGCACCTGCTATATATGCCTATAGATTTCTCTGTCGCTTCGCTATCTTCAGCTCATGTGTCAACTCATCTTTTTTTCTTCAATTTGTCTAAAGATAGATACTACTTTATTAAGTTCTCTTCAGCTTTCTGCAATGCGATTTCTATATTCCGTAATTATTTCTGTGTTTCTATCAATTCTTTCTTGCACTGCATTATCTAATTTCGCAACTCTATCAATTCCCGAGATGCTTCGTTCAAGTTGTTCTCCATCTAATTTAACTTGATTTCCATCTCGCTTAATCTCAATCGATGCTTGCTATGGCCTTGAACTTCTTGTACTGCGTCTTTTGCATCGTCACCGTTTCCGTTACCTGCAGTGTCGCTGAATATGAAATATACGAGCGGAGTGCAAACAGCAACAACAACGCAAGCAACAGTGACAATCTTTTTCTTTTCCACATTCTATATACCCTGCTTTAAATCCCAGCGACAAGCAGAATCTCTACTATACAGTCCGTAACTGTCATCATCAGAGGCTTCTCCCTGCATCATAAAGTAGTACTCACGGTTAATCAGATTATCAAAAACTTCTGCAATAACGGCAAACATTTTCGCAATCATTTCAATCTGTGTCGCCTGCGAATTTACAGAAAATCGTCGGTGCACTATTGAAATGTCTCCGGAAGAATTTACCACCTTCCAGTTTGCTGCCCCTGCCGGGTCGGATGTCGAAAGTATCCGGGCCGAGGCAGCAAAACTCGTAGAGATGGTAGAAGCCGAAGAAGCTGCAGAAAAAGAAGCCGTAGCGAATGCGGCCACTGCGGCAGAGACTCTGCTGAAGCTAAAACAGCTTTACGATGCAGGGGTTCTAACTGAAGAGGAGTACGCGGGAAAACGAGAAAAGTTAATAGAGAAATTATAATTGCAATATAAATCATAACCACCCGTAAAACGGGTGGTTTGCTCTGACCCTATAAGGGTCTTCCTCTAGTGGTTACCCTCTAAAGAGGGTATTGAATAATCCGGCAACCACTCTGTTATTACAGGCTGCCCCCTACTCGGGGGCTCTTTCTATGCCTACTTCACTGGCTCACCCGTAAACGGGTCTGTATATTCTTTAAAATTTAAACTGTCTTGCGCTATGTCTTCTTCCAGTTGATTGCGTATATACTCCTTTATCGCTCCTTCATATCTTCCAACTGTATCTACATAATAGCCTCTACACCAGAAGTGGCGATTCCCATACTTATATTTTAAGTTAGCATGTTTATCAAATATCATAAGACTACTCTTACTCTTCAAATATCCCATAAAACTTGACACGCTCAAATGCGGCGGTATCGTTACCAGCATATGGATATGATCCGGGCAGCATTCTGCCTCTAAAATCTCTATATGCTTCCTGATACATAATTCTCGTAGAATTTTCCCAATATCACTTCTTAATTTCCTGTATATGATTTGCCGTCTATATTTAGGGGCAAATACTATGTGATATTTACATCTCCACTTGCTGTGTGATAAGCTTTTTACGTCATTCATTGACACCGAACCTCCTTAATATACAATGATGTGGTTGCCAGACCGCTATCATTGTACCATTAGGAGGTTCTTTCCTTTTCTATAAGATAACTTTTATCTACCCCCAGTTTAACTGGGGGTTTACTCATGCCTTTTCGGCGGACAAAAAGATCCCGCTATCGTACCATTAATACGACAGCAGGAATGTAATACCCCAACCGAAGCTGATTACGTTTATGGGAATAGCACACAGCCGACCTACTTTTTGAAGGAGGCTGTTTTTTAATACAGCAAAAGTCGTTATCCATACCCGGCATTCATCCGATCAGCAGCATAAAAATCTATTGAAGACCGGACTTCATATAGGAAAACTTTTTAAAGCATAACCGTACAATTATAAAACCAAACTCCCCATCTTACAAAATTCTGTAAAATAGGGAGTTCGGATAAACATACTCTGGTGACCCAAGAGAGATTCGAACTCCCGACACCTTGATTCGTAGTCAAGTGCTCTATCCAGCTGAGCTATTGGGCCGTATATGGCAGGGGCAGAGGGACTCAAACCCCCAACCTACGGTTTTGGAGACCGTTGCTCTATCAATTGCGCTATGCCCCTGTATTTTTACATAGATACCATCTATGTGACTGCAATATAATAACAAATATCTTCGGAAAAAGCAAGCAATTTTCTAAAATAATCCCTCTTCTGCCTTTCTTCAACAGGCTCCTTTCCTTATAGATAAGTGCCCGTTGAATAGTATAAAGTAATCCCGAGGAGGGTACATCTTGTAAATGACAGCGATAAGACAACATGGTACAATAAAATTATTCACAGGAATATTAATTTTTTCCTTTTCTTACTTTATCCGATAAAATCTGATAAGCATGTACATATTTATAAAGTTGTGCACAGTTATTCACAGTTATTCACAGATTTATCCATCTTTTAAACAGACCGGGTATGAAAGGATGTACAAATGGAAATTTTTGAACTCTGGACACATGTCTTAGAGGAAATAAAAATTAAAAATCCCGAATATTATAATAACTTTTATAGTTTCATTTTTCCCATTTCTTTTTCCGATGGTATTTTCACAGCCATATCCACCGTTCCTTATATGATTCCCTGGATTAATGCTGTCTACAAGAAGAAAATAGAGAAAATTCTTTCTGAAAAAAGTGGAGTCTCGGTAAAACTTGTTCTTAAAACCCAGGAAAGCAGCGACGTTCCTACTGCTGAACCGACACCGGAAATACCTGTTGTTACTGAAGTTTCCGAAAATTTTGGAATACCTTCTCCTTCTTCCATGTCCGATACGGAAAAAAAGGAAAACTCTCATGCTTCAGTAGACTCCCATAAAACAGAAGAAAATATGGAGATTTATGATAAACCTGCAGTGCCTGATTTTATGAATATCAAACCGCAAAATCCGGAAGAAGTTAAACTTCCCAGTATTTTGGATAATCCATCTTCCATCAGGCATTCTGCCGTTCCTCTTCCGGTTAAATCTCCGGAAAAGAAATTTCCTTATAAATTCGACGATTATACTTTCGATAATTTTGTCCACGGCAACTGTAATGAAATTGCTTTCCAATCAGCCCATGCCATCGCTCTTTCCTGTGAAGAATATACGGATTCTCCCGGTACTAATTATTCTAAAAAAAAGCCGGAAGCCAGTAATTATAATCCACTGTTCATTTACGGCCCTTCAGGTTTGGGCAAGACCCATCTTCTTCTTGCCATTTCCAATTATGTAAAAACTCACCGTCCTGATCTTTCCGTTCTCTTTGTAACGAGCGAGAACTTTACGAATGAACTCATTGAATCGATTCGCAGCGGAAAGATGCAGGAATTTCGTGAAAAATACCGCACTGTGGATTACTTGCTTATTGACGATATTCAATTTTTTAACGGTACGAAAGAATCATCCCGTATGGAAATTTTCAACACTTTTAACGCGATTGCTAACAATGATAACTACATCATTACAACAAGTGACCGTACACCGAGCGATTTGAAAGATTTTCATGAACGCTTGATAACACGATTCTCCAGCGGTATGATTGCCCATATTTCTCCTCCCGATTTTGAAATTTGTTCCATCATCCTGCAAAGAAAAGCAGAACGCATACATATTGATATGCCTGAAGAAGTGATTTCCTTTATCGCGGGAAATATCAATTCCAGTGTCCGCGAATTGGAAGGCGCTTTCAAACAGGTTGTCGGTTATTGCCAGATCAAGAATGTTCCCCTTACTTTGGAAAATGCCCGGGACGCCCTTGCCGATATTATCAAGGTGGATCTTTACAGTCATTTATCTACCGAAACAATCATTGATACTGTCTGCAAGTATTATAATGTAAAGAAAGAACAAGTTTTAGGCAAATCCCGTCCCAAAAATGTGGTCATTCCAAGGCAGATGGCAATGTATATTGCCCGCGAAGAACTGAATGATTCTTTTCCCTCTTTGGAAAAATATTTCAATAAAGACCACAGTACGATTGTCCATGCTTATGAACGAGTACAAAAAGAACTCAAAAATAATGACAGGACGAGAAAAGAACTGAAAGATATATTAACTCTTCTCAAAAGGAAAAGGTAAAATACTTGTTTAAAAAACAATTTTTTGGGTAAATAAATTGTTTATAACTTGTGAATAAATCATTTTTTATAAAAAACTGTTTATTCAGTGAATAAAAATTTTCATTATTCACAAAGTTATTCCCTTCGAAAAAGAAAGAAAATGTATCCTTTGCACAGACTTATTCACTTATTCACACAAACTACTTCTACTGCTTTTATTTTTTATAATTTATATTAGTAAAGGAGCTACCATGAAAGTTACATTCCAAACACAGGACTTATGCCACGCCTTAGAAAGAGTACAACGCGCAGCACAAACAAAAGTCACATCAAACACAAATAATGGTTTCTTTATTTCCGCTGAAGACGGAAAAGTCGAATTTCAAGCTAATGATTATTCCATTGGCATCCGTACTTTTTGCGAAGCTGACGTGGAAGAGCGGGGATCCGTTCTCATTTCAGCACCCCATCTTTTGTCTACCATAAAAATGATGCCTTCCGGTCCGGTTGTTATGGAACAGAAAAAAGGCGAAAGTACAGTTTTCTTTAAGGCGGGCCAGTATAATTCCCATTTTCCCACAAGAGATACGGCAGAATTTCCGCTGGTTACGGAAATTGATCATACGTTCCATGTAAATATAAAATGCAAAGATTTTGCAGAAATGGTGAATCTCGTTTCCTTTGCTGCCTCTACGGACGCGAAAAATCCTATTTTTACCGGTATTCTCTGTGATATTAATGAAAACGTATTTACTATGGCCGCTACGAATTCCCATCGTTTGGCGGCAAGAGAGATATCTCTTGAAGAAATACCGACGGGAAAAGGGAATTTTATTGTTTCCGCTTCTGTACTCCAGGATGTGATTCGTCTTCTTCCTGTCGGGGAAGATAGTATGATGGAAATATCCTGGGCGAGCCGGCATGTTGCTTTTTCTTTCGGGGAGACATATTTCCTTTCCAATCTTATTAATGGCGTTTATCCCGATTATAAGAGAGTATTCCCGTCAAGTTTCGATTTGAATGCGACTTTGGATCTGAAGGATTTTGAAGAGGCTGTCCGTTTTGTCAGTCCGATTTCCAGGGATATGAGCTATAAGACAATTAATTTTAAATTTGAAAACGGAACGCTGGAAGCTTTTGAGGAAGATCCCGATATCGGCCGTTCTGAAACATCCATTCCGGCAGAGTTGGACGGTGCTGATGTGAAGATTACTTTTAACTGCACTTATGTGGAAGATATTCTGAGACATTCGAAAGGGGAAAAGATCATTCTTCATGTAAAGAAAAATGGACCTATGGTGGTAGAACAGGAAGAAGATAAAGCGTATCGCTATGTTGTAACGCCCATGAGAGGCCGCTGATGAAAAAAATAGAAATATATGGAGATTATATTCAGCTGGATCAATTTTTAAAAAAAGAAAATATGATTTATTCCGGTGGCGAGACAGGAAATTTTATTGAAAAGCATGAAATTTTTGTAAATGGAGTTATTATTAAGGAAAAAAGAAAAAAAATCCGTATCGGAGATGAATTATCTCTTGATGGAGAAGTCTATAAAATAATTGAGGCGAAGAAATGAGATGCGGAAAGGCCCATCTCATTGAAATACGAAATTTTGAAGATTTTTCTATTGAGCCTGTCGGAAACATGACTGTCCTTACAGGAAAAAACGGTGCAGGAAAAACGAATATCATTGAGGCGATTTATTTCGCCTCTGTGGGAAAGTCTTTCCGTACAAGCAATGATGAGGAATTGATTCGCCTCGATGAAGAAGAAGGAACAATTCTTCTGGATTTTACTGTTCGCGGTGTAACGCATGAAATCAAAATCAAATTATCCCGGAACAAAGGAAAAAAGATTTTAATTAATGAGACGGCTACGAAAAAAAAAGATCTTATGGGCATGTTCCGTACCGTGCTTTTTACGCCGGATGAGCTCCAGCTTATTAAGGGGGCGCCGCAGAACCGCCGTCGTTTTATTGATTTGGAGATTTCCCAGGTCAGTCCGCGGTACTATGAAGAAATACTCCGTTATGGCAGGGCGGTACAGCAGCGGAATGCAGCATTTAAAGAAGCTCGTTTTCATGGATTTATGGCGGATGTGGATATATGGGATATGCAGATTGCCAAAAGAGCATCGTATATCGTAAAAAAAAGAATGGAAACCATAGAGAAAATGAATGAAATTGTTTCTTCTATGGAATCGTTTTTGACTGATGAGAAAGAAAGTATTTTAATGAAGTACAGGAAAAGCGGAAATCAGGAAGAGCGGTTTGATGAAGAATGGTACTTGGAAAAATTGGCTCTTGCCAGAGAAGAAGACAGCCGTTTCTGTCATACTTCCATCGGTCCGCATCGGGATGACCTGATTTTTCTTATGAATGGAAATGACATTTCTTCTTATGGCTCTCAAGGGCAGCAGCGGACAGCTATCCTGTCTATGAAGCTGGCGGAACTGGAATTTGTGAAGAAAGAAACAGGCGAATATCCTCTTCTTTTATTGGATGATGTGGGGAGTGAACTTGATAAAGAACGAAGAAATACTCTTTTCTCTTATCTTACTAAGAAAGAAATTCAGACTATCATCACAACAACTGATGAATCTCTTGGTGCTTATGGAAAAGAAATAAAAATAGAAGGATAATGTGTTTCACGTGAAACTGAGAAAAAAGATAAGCCCTTTATGGGAGCTTATCTTTTTTCTCAGTTTTGTTTTGTTTGAAACAGGGATTATGGAATGAAAATGGTATGAAAGAAAAGCTGTTTCAAATAATTATTTTTTATTGATAATGTCAAATTTTGTTTCCGGTATGTTGCGGAGGGCGGTTTCCGCTTCCCTTAATGAAATATCTTTCAGCGGTTTGTGAAGAATCATGGAAAGAAGGATCCGTTTGTTAAGAGGACTGTCAATTTTCCTGTAAATGTTTTCCCGTATTCTCTGTATGAGTGTTTCTCTGGCTTCTTCGTAGGCTGTATATTTACAAGGAATCTTTTTGTAAATTTCGTTGTAGGAAAGATGGGGGCGTTCTTTTAAAAGAAGCATGATTTTCCAGATCTGTGACTGTTCTTTTTTATTTTCGCAGATGGTGCAGATATTTATGCCGGGAGGGATAAGGTCACCGCAGACGGTACAGGGATGCCAGCCGGCCCGTATTTCTCCTTTCCTTTTGGCCGCAGCGGCTTTCATCATTTTTGTAAAAAGGCTGCGGGTATTATTATCGGAGATGTAAACGCCGGTCCATTTATCGATAGAATTCCGTTCTTCGTCCGAAAGGGGAACGGAATATATCTTTTCTTCTTTTTCCCGCCGGTCGTTTACAGGGGCAAGAGAGGATTCCGGGGGGCGTTCGATTTTAGCTTGGCCCGCAACAAAGCGTATATCTGTGTACTTTTTTCCGTAGTCGTCTTCTCTGATCCGTTTGAGAAGATCCGCTTTCATCATATAGAGGTGGTTCATCCAGACGGAATTAGTGACGGTAATATAAAGTGTCTGTTTCCTTTCAAAAGAAATGTAAGATTCCCGTGCGATCATGGAACCGGCGATATGTTTCCATTTGTTTTGCAGCTGCCAGAAACGAAATGACGGATTGGAAAAGAGAGTTTTTCCTTCCTTTGAAAGTTGGAATACTTCCGACAGGTTTGACAGACGGCCTGTTCTTTTTTCATTATTCTTTCTTTCCATCAATCCAATCCTCCTTTTCTGTTTTTTCTATTATACTAGATAATTCAATTTTATTTCATATAAACGCTTCAAAAGGAATATAATAAAGATGTAGATATCTTTCGTAAAGGAGGACGCCATGGAAAACATAAAAAAAGGAAAAATTGATATTGATCGGTATCGCGTAAAGGAAAATGAAAAAGTGAATTTGAAAAAGTTTCCTACGAAGCGGGATGTGGATATCGATAAAGTAGAAGTGAAGAACGCCTTTTTTCCTGAAGTGATTGAACAATTGAAATTATATCAGGAAAAACTGTATGCCCAGAATACATACGGGCTTATTATCGTATTGCAGGCGATGGACGCGGCAGGGAAAGACGGTACGGTCAATCATGTTTTTGCGAATCTGGATCCCGGCGGCGTTTCCGTGGCGTCTTTTAAGCAGCCGACAACGGAAGAAAAAGATCACGATTATATGTGGCGCATCAATAAAGCACTTCCGCCGAGGGGAAATATCGGTATTTTCAATCGTTCCCATTATGAAGATGTCATTGTAACGCGTGTTCATAATTTAATCAGCACCGGCCAGCTTCCAAGAGATTTGATTGACAGGAATATCTGGATGGAGCGGTATGAGCAGATTAATAACTGGGAAAAATATCTTCACCAGAACGGTTTTTATATGGTTAAAATTTTCCTTCATGTATCCAAGGAAGAACAGCAGAAAAGGCTTATCGATCGTATTTTTAACCAGGAAAAGAACTGGAAATTTTCCATGGGTGATATTCATGAAAGAGAACATTGGGATGAATATCGGGAGCTTTATGAAGAGCTTTTGGAAAATACGTCCAAGGATAGATCTCCCTGGTATATTGTACCGGCGGATAATAAATGGTTTACCCGTTATGTGGTGGCGCTCATTACTCTTGATGTGCTGAAAAAGATAGATCCGAAGTTTCCGAAATTATCTCCTGAGGAACAGAAGCAGCTGGAACAGTTCAGGGATATGATAAAAAAGGAAACGGACAAGCCGTTGGAAGAAATAAGAAAGGAAATGGAAAAAGAAGAAAAATAAGAAACGGTTGTATTTCTTTAAGGGGGAAAAAATGGAAGAAGAACGCATAAATACGGAGAAAATTGAAAAAACAGAAAAGAAAGTAAAAATTGATATCGACCGGTATCGTGCAAAAGAAGGAGAAAAAATCAGTCTGAAAAAGTTTTCCACGAACTGTGATATGGATGTGGACAAGGAGTATGTGAAGACAGTTTCCATGACAGCAGCGCTGGAAGAATTGTCCCTGTACCAGGCGAAGCTGTATGCCCAGAATACATACGGGCTTATTATCGTACTGCAGGCAATGGACGCGGCAGGAAAAGACGGCACGATTAAGCATGTCTTCTCTCATCTTGACCCAAACGGTGTCCATGTCGTTTCTTTTAAGCAGCCGACGACAGAAGAAAAGGATCACGATTACATGTGGCGTATCAATAAGGCGCTGCCCCGCCGGGGAAATATCGGTATTTTCAATCGTTCCCATTATGAAGATGTGGTGGTTACCCGTGTCCATGATCTGATTGAAAATGATAAGATTCCCAAGGATTTGGTAGATAAAAATATCTGGGAAACCCGGTATCGCCAGATCCGTGACTGGGAAAGGTACCTGGCGGAAAACGGATTCCATATGGTTAAAATTTTTCTTCATGTTTCCAAAGATGAACAACGTGACCGTCTGGCGGAACGTATTTTAAACAAGAAGAAAAACTGGAAATTTTCTATTGCCGATATCAATGAGCGCCGTTTCTGGGACAGGTATCAGGATCTGTACAGCGAAATGATTGAAGAAACATCAACGGAAAAAGCGCCGTGGTACATCGTACCGGCAGATAATAAATGGTTCACCCGTTATGTGGTGTCTCAGATCGTTTTGAAAGCAATGAAAGATATCGCGCCGAAGTTCCCCGAGATGTCGAAAGAAATTAAGGAGCAGCTGGAAGAATTCAAAAAGCTGATTGAAAGCGGAAATATAGGAATGATTGAGGAAATGCAGGATGTAATGAAAGGAGGAAATAAATAGCAGTTCAAAAAAGCGAGGAGAAAGCTGTTTAATTGATTATTTAAGTCGGGAAGGTTTTTCCTTATCATTGTCATGGCTTTCTTTGCATACTCCTTTTCTACGGAATAGTACTTTTGAATATGAACAAAGGGGGTATCTCCGTTTTAATAAGAAAAGAATGTTTATGCTATAATGAAACAAATTAAGTTGATTAGAATGAAGGAGGAAAAATATATGAAAAAGACAGCGGCGGTTCTGGCGGCTGCAGTGGCGCTTACCATGAGCGTCTATGCGTCACCCCAGACGGAATTTACAAAAGGGCAGTGGGAAATTAACGCAGGTATGTGGAATACAAAAGCAAAAACCCGTACTTACAAAGACAACAGCGCATGGAATTTCAACGGCGGCGTGACATACGGACTGACTGACAAGGCGGCGGCGCAGTTCCAATACTATGGTCTTAACAGTGATGATACGAACGGCCGAAGCCATGAATTAAATCTGCTTTACAGTGTTCATCCCCAGGTGGCTTTATATACCGGGTATAACCATATCACTATGTCCGATTTTCCTACCGGTGTTTTCGGGGCGGAAAAACGGGAAAATGACATTGCCCAGATCGGTATCATCGCCCGCCAGCCGATCAATGAAGTTCTTGATTTATATGCAAAAGGCGCGCTCGGCTCAAAGAATACATCCATCTGGGAAGCCGGTGTGAATTTCACTCTTGATGAAAACATCGACCTTAATGCGGGATACCGTTACCTGAATACAGAAGGGAGCAGAAATAAAAATGTTTCCTATCAGGGATGGCTGGCAGGTGTTTCCTACCGCTTCGGCGGAGGTAGCGATAGAAAAGCCGCCTATTCTGAAGATGATATCGATTATTCCGCATTGGACAATAAAGGAAATAAAAAAGAGGCGGACACGGTGACCATCACTCCGGCAGAAGAAGAGACGGCGGTACCGGAGAATGATTATTACTTCATCAGTATTCATTTCGGAAATGATTCCGATACTCCCCGCGCTGACCAGATGGCGAATCTGGACGCTTTTGTCAAGGCGGCAAAAGAAACAGGTCACACTTTCAAGCTCGTAGGACGGACAGATTCCAACGGATCGAAAGAGTACAATGATGATCTGGCTATCCGCCGTGTAAAGAAGGTGGCGGACTATGCGGTCGCTCACGGCGTAGATCTGAGTCATCTGGTGGGCATGTACAAAGGGGAAGAAGCACCGGTAGATACGAACGATACGGAAGCCGGCCGTGCGAACAACAGGCGCGTGGATATATTTGAACATAAATAAGGGATAAATGACAGCTTTGCTCTTCTTTGGGCAAGGCTGTTTTTTCCGGGTGGAGTCTTTTTGCCCCGGAGTGTCTATGACGGACTGTCAGCAGTATCCCCTCCCCTTTCTCTGCGGCACGAAAAAAGACAGCTTTATCTTTTATAGGATAAGGCTGTTTTTGTCTGTGCTGGATCATTTATAAGAACTCTGATCAGATCCCGGCGGCATAGAGCGGAATGACGTTAATGACCGGTTCCTCATAAGGATGGATCTCTTTGACAGCGGCCATCGTTTTTTCCAAATTTTCTTTTTTTATGGTGACTTCCACTTTATACTCTTCTTCTTCACTGATTTCATTTTTTTTGCCGATGTAAGGAGTCGTTCCTTCCAAAGGACGCCATGTTCCCTTGACGGGACTGTAAGAAAGGCAGCTGTCATAGTTTCCTATATGCCCGGCATCCACCGATTGGAGTGCTTTTTGCAGGATGCGGAAATGGGTAGCGGGAATAAATATTTCCAGTTTCAGATATTGTATAGTCATTATTACCTCCCTTTTTGGCTTATAAAGAAAGAATCATTTCTATAAGTTCATCAGGTGAAAAAGCGATCCGTTCCGCTCCGTGGTTTTTAAGAAATTCTCCGGTGCGGAAACCCCAGGCAACAGAAATGCTGGGGAATCCCCCTTTCTTTCCTGTCATGATATCCACTTCCGAATCACCGATATAAACGATTTCTTTTGCTTTTATTCCTAAACGGCGGGCTATTGACAAAATCATTTCCGGATCCGGCTTAATGGCCATTTCCGGGTTTCTTCCGATGGAAATATCAAAAAGACCGGGGAAAAGTTTTTCTGAAAGGATCTGCACATGGTTATCGTCTTTATTAGACGCTACGGCACAGCGGATACCCTTTTTCCGGAGGGTGCGAATAACTTCAGGTATATCGCTGTAAGGGTTCGTTTTGATTTGGTTATGGCTTCCATAGTAAGAAGTAAATACGCGCATGAGTTCATTTATTTCTTCTTCAGTGGCTGGAATGTCTTCCACCGGAATTTTGTTCCCCGCCAGTTCCAGATCTTTTGCTGAAAATCCTTTTGCCATAGCGAGGGCTTTAATCATATCAAGGTTCAAGGCCCAGCCGAAGCAGAGTTTTACCATTTCTTCCGGATGTCCCCCTTTATGTCCCGTTTCCACAAGAGCATAGTTCAAAGAATCAGTAAGGTCGCCGATGGTATTTAAAATAGTACCGTCCATATCAAAAACAGCAGCTTTGATCATTCTATCTCCTTATAAATGTTTCACGTGAAATATGAGTTCAGAAAGTTTTTTTCAAACGGAGTCCGGGAAGGATGAGAAGGAAGCTTACGGCAAGTCCTATGAAGAGCGGATCAAAAGGAAATTTTGCCAACGCGGCGGTGATAGCGGCAATGGTACTTCCCGCCATGGAGAACACCGCCCAGTCCGCATTGAGATGGCCCGGCCAGAAAACAGCAAGCGTGAGAGGCAGAAAGATGCCTCCTCCCCGGAGTCCCATAGAAAGATAATTCCAGAAAAGTATTTCTGTCCCCCTGTTCATGATGGCGATAAGGGATGCCAGAATCATGACGGCAAGGACGGTCAGCTTTGTCAGGCGGAGAAGCTTTCTGTCATCAGTAATTTTCAGCAGAGGCGAAAGAATATCATGGGAAATCATAGTACCGATACCCAGCGACAGTCCCCCGATACTTCCCAGTAGGGAAAGAATGATGCCGCTCATGGCAAGGCCGCCGATGAGGACCGGCACATGATTGACCAGAAAAGTGGGCAGGACTAAGATCGGTAAGGTTCCGGGCTCTGCGGCGTGCATGTACATGCCGACAGCTACTGACGGCAGCCCGATGGGTATGACGATAAGTGCTGCGATGAAGCAGCCGGAAGCCGCTTTCAAAGGGGTGCCTGCGGAGAAGATGCATTGGATATAAGTCTGTGTGCAGAGTACGCCAACGATGACGGAAAATAAATGAGCCATGGCGGAATCCGTGCCCTGCCCCATCAGATCAAAATGAGAAGCGGGAAACGAAGAGAGGATATTATTTTCCTGTAACAGCAGAAAAGCAATGACACCGGATATGAATAGAGAAGTCCAGATAATCACCATTTTCAGGATACCGCTGACGGCGGCGCTTTTCATGCCTCCGAAAAAAGTATAGGCAATGACGAGAGCCATGAGGAGAAGGGCGGACAGAAAAGGTTTCAGCCCGAAAAGGGCGGAAATGATCTCTATGCCCGGCAGTGAACTGGCAACAGCGGACAGGAGAATACCGATGGAAGAAATAATGGAAGAAAGAGCCTCGGCCTTCTTCCCGTAATAAAGTTCCAGATATTGAGGAATTGTTTCCAGTGCTGTATTGCGAAGCCGTTTGGCATAAAAAATACCCATAAGGATAAAAGCGATGCCGCTTCCCAGGGTAAACCACCACGCGGAAAGGCCAAAAGAGTAAGCCAGCTGTGCCGTACCTACCGTAGCGCCTCCCCCGACGACCGTTCCCGCGATGCTTCCTGCGACAAGAGAGGCCCCCGCGCTTCGCCCCGCGACGCTGTACCCTGCGGAGGATCTTACGGAACGGGAAACATAAAATCCACTTCCAATGACGGCAAAGACCGTGGCGGAGATAATCAATATATGTAAAAAGGTCAGAGACATAAGAATCGGCCCTTTCGTAAGTATTTTTGTAACCCTATTTCAAAAGTATAGATAGATTATAACAGAATACAGAATAAGATTGAAAAAACACTTTATATGTTTCACGTGAAACATAAGGGGATAAAATAAATCATCTCCTTATGGTATAATAATATGGACTATCTATGAAAGGATGTAAGCTATGGGGAAGATCATCAGTATCATTAACCAGAAGGGCGGCGTGGGAAAAACCACAACAGCGGTAAATCTGGCTGCATTCTTGGCGGACAAAGGATATAAGACGATGCTTGTGGACGCGGACTCCCAAGGAAACGCCACCAGCGGACTCAGCAAAGATGTGGAGTTCGAGGAAACGCTGTATGATGTGCTTTTAGATGATGTCTCCATCGAAGAAGCCGTCGTCAAGACAGACATAAAGAAATTATCCATTCTCCCTGCTTCCATTGATCTGGCGGGGGCTGAAATTGAAATGGTTTCCGTGGAAAAACGGGAATTTCTTATGAAAAGAAAACTGGATCAGGTACGCGATAAATATGATTTCATTTTGATTGACTGTCCTCCTTCTTTAGGTCTTATGACGCTGAACGCTCTTGTAGCATCGCAGGAAATACTTATCCCCATTCAGGCGGAATTTTATGCGCTTGAAGGACTTTCCCAGCTGGTGAAAACCGTACAGGTTGTGACACGTAAGCTGAATCCGGGTTTATCTATACTGGGCATATTGCTGACGATGTTTGACGGCAGGACGAATTTATCCCTTCAGGTAGCTGATGAAGTGAAAAAATATTTTGGAAATAAAGTTTTCCGTACAGTAATTCCCCGATCAGTGAAATTATCGGAAGCGCCGAGTTTTGGTGAACCCATACTTACATACGCGCCGAAATCCAAGGGGGCGGAAGCATATAAAAAGTTGTGCCGTGAGGTGATTAAACGTGTCTAAGACCAAAAGGCTGGGAAAAGGATTGGGAGAGCTGCTCGGAAAAGAAGTGATGGAAGAAAAGAATACCGAAAGTATTTCCATTTCCCTTGTTGTCCCCAATGAATGGCAGCCGCGGCGTGAATTTGAGCCGGAATCTTTAAATGCTCTGGCGGAATCCGTCAAAGAACACGGCGTCGTCCAGCCGGTTATTGTAAGAAAAAAAGACAGCGGATATGAACTTATTGCCGGCGAGCGCCGTTTAAGAGCGGCCCAGCTGGCGGGGCTTGTGGAAATACCTGCTCTTGTCCGAGATTACAGCGATCAGGAAACGGCGGAAATCGCCCTCATTGAAAATCTGCAGCGTGAAGATCTGAATCCTCTTGAAGAAGGACTTGCCTATCAGCGGATGATCAATGAATATCATTTCACACAGGAAAAGATGGCAAACCTTATCGGTAAGAGTCGTTCCTATGTGACGAATATGATGCGGCTTCTGGATCTTTCTGAAGAGGTAAAAGGCCTTCTTTTGGAGCGGAAATTGACGGCGGGACAGGCTCGTCCCCTTTTAGGATTGGAAACACCTGCTGAGCAGATCGCGCTTGCGCGCCGAATTGTGGAAGAAGATCTTTCCGCACGGCGTATCGAGGAAATCCTCCGCCGTGAAAAAGACGGACAAAAGCGGAAGCCTGCGGATAAAGCGGATGCGTATCTCCGCGCGCTGGAAGAAGATTTGGTGAATGCCGTAGGATCCCGTGTAAAAATTAAAGTGGGAAAAGGGAAAAACAGTCATAGAGGCACCATTTCCATTTCTTTTAAAAGTGACAAAGAATTTGAACGTATTACAAAACTTCTCAAACAGGGAGAATAAATGAATCCATGGATATCTTAGAATTCAATATCAATTATCAGCTCATACTCTCCGTAATCGGCACGATTCTTGCGGTTTTACTGGTATTTCTTATTCTCCAGTTTTTCTGGCTCCGGGCCAAGGTAAACCGTTTGTACAGGAAATATAAATATTTTATGATGGGCGAAGATGGCGGATCTATCGAAATGAAGTTATCCACAGAAGTACGGGAACTCCGGGATATGGTGGAATCTTCCCAGGGCATGCTTCATCAGCAGGAGCTTCTGGCTACGATGCAGCTGAAATCTTTCCAGAAAATCGGTTTGGTGCGATATGATGCTTTTGATGAAACAGGAGATAAACTTTCCTTTTCTCTTACCCTTCTGGACGGCAAAAATAATGGCGTCGTCCTTTCTTCTCTGGCTGGTCGTGATGCGTCCCGCATTTATGCAAAAGCTGTGACCGGCGGCGAATGCAGGGAAGCGCTTTCTTCAGAAGAAGCGGAAAGTATCAGTATTGCACTGAATACGCTCATGCCTGATGTGGCTAAAAGGGTAGAAGATGCAGTTCGTGCCGGTGAAGAGAGAAACGGTGAAAATCCGTCTGCTAAGCGTATTGACCGGATTGAAAAGAAATGATGCAAAGAAACAGGAATATTCCTTTGAAATAGATTGACGGGTGAGTGGATGATCAAAGAAAAAAATGAAGAAACCGGTGAAGTGAAAGTTATATTTTCATCGGAAGAATTTAAGAAACTGAAAATTTTCGGTGGTGCCGCAGCGGTGCTCCTCATTCTTTCCATCAGTTTGGCGGGATGGGCGGGATACAGCACGAATGCGCTTCACGCGGAAAATGAACTTTATCGAAGCCAGCTTAAAATGGCAGATGAAAAAATGCAGGCCCTTGAAAATAAGGCTAAAACTGTTGAGAAAATCAGTGGGCAACTTCAGGAACTTGTCCGTACGAACGGCGGAACAGTACCTGAGAATACGGGAATGGGAACCGGCGGTATCGGAGGTGCTTCCACTGTTCCTGATATAGCAAAAACGGCGGGCAATAAGAAAGAAGATGATGAGAAAATTGCTGTTTCGGAAACGCCGGGAGAACTTTTGAAAGAAATGCGCCGCCTTGATGAACGTTTAGATAAGCAGATACGTCTTGTCGTCGCACTCCGTTCCGAATTTATGAACCAGGCCTACGGTGCTGTCAGCTCTGTTGTGAATCCCACGGCGGAAACGCCGAACATATGGCCAGTTGCGGGTCCTATTTCCAGCTACTACGGATACAGAACCAGTCCTGGCGGTATCGGATCTACCTTCCATGAAGGAGTAGATATTGCTGGCGATTACGGCACACCTATTTCTGCGACTGCTGCAGGGACTGTCACGCAGGCAGGCTGGGTCGGCGGCTACGGATACCTTGTGGAAGTAAAACATGCCGATGGTATTGTTACGCGGTATGGGCATAATTCCGCTGTTTTGGTTTATGAAGGACAGCATGTGGACCAGGGCAGCATGATTGCCCTTATGGGGAGCACGGGAAACAGCACTGGTCCTCACTGCCACTATGAGGTCCGTATTCATGGAGAAGCGGTGGATCCCATGTATTTCCTGCCGCAAAACTATTGAAATAAATCGGTTAAGAAAATAAATACTTATTTTGACAAACAATAATAAAAATTTATTTTAGGATATAAATAGTTATTTACGAAATTAAAAGCCTGTAAACTTGTTACAGGTTATTTTTTTGTCATTTTTTCTGTATTCTGTATGATAAAAGTAGAGATAGATCTTATTTTTATTATAAATTCCAATACCCGCATCTTATCTTAGGGGGGAGGTATTTCTCAGCAGGAAGAAGGAATCCTTATGAAATCCAGTAAGATATTATTAGCCGGTATAGTGCTTGTCGTAGCTTTTGGTCTTGCAGGCTGCGGTACGGTTCAGAAAAAAGAAGAAATGAAAGCACCTGCCGCAGTGGCGGTCAAAGCGGGAAATGTAGAAATGACAGCGTAAAAACTTCTTGGGTGCAGCGTGAAAGATAAATCAGTCTTCTTGGCTGAGGGCATAGCTTATTATAAAGGTGATCTCATTGTAATAAATAATGCGGAAGGGAATCTGACTGCTTACAGGTTTTCCAAAAACAAGGTAGAAATCAATAAGGGGTTTTTCAAGGATGGTATATATGCGGGGGAAAGGGGGATAGTATGAAATACCCTGTGGCGGTCGGTGACAGACGCTTATATTTCCCAGCACAACGGACTGGAATCCACAGACAGAAAAGATGTAAAAATGCATTTAATGCGGTCATATGTAGATAGTACCCGGATCTACAGCAGAAAAGGGTATATGGTTATGAAGATAATGGAGCTGTCACAGATTTCTGGGCAGGACTTTTTATAATATAAAGTCCTTAGGCACAGCCGTAGATAACGGATATCCAAATAATAAGCTTATACAAGCCTGCTTTGTAGGTATCAAATTAAACATAGTAAAGAATATTTTCAACCTGTATATGTACTTTATAAAAAAACAGACATAAAATTTGTAGGTATATACAAAGAAAACGCGGTTAAAAAATGTGAAAATACAGGAAATGGAATTGACAGACGGTTAGTAAGATGATAATATTACACACATTGTCAGGCGTGACAGCCTGCATGGAAAGCAATGGTCATAAATAAAATATTGTTGACAGAAGCATTTTTGTGTGGTATGTTATTTAAGTCGCTTAGAGCGATGGTTCTTTGAAAACTGAACAGTACAGCGAGAAAAAAGC
>ERZ780014.419-NODE-419-length-19446-cov-6.30225_pt1 | contig 19446 bp, 22 predicted proteins | sample MGYA00511929_ERZ780014 | MGnify/ENA primary metagenome ERZ780014 (study PRJEB29588, sample SAMEA2155132) | human gut metagenome | biome: human gut; feature: human-associated habitat; material: faeces | place: Denmark | collected 2008/2010 ...
CGGTAAGAAGATAAAAGCTATCAGCTGTGAGCTGTCAGCTGCAAGCTAACTATTCTTTTACGATTCCATTCTGCTTTCCATGCAAAAACCGCGGGGCAGGGAAACCTCCGCGGTCGATGTTATTATTGTTCTCATTATTATTGTTTATTATTTCACAAGATCCACTTTCTTTTTATGCGGTCCGTCCTGCAAAGAGAGCACGCATAGCATTCAGTACGGCAAGAATCATGACGCCTACATCGGCAAAGATGGCAAACCACATATTGGCGATGCCGACCGCTCCCAGGAGGAGAACAACCAGCTTGATGCCGATAGAGAACCAAGTGTTCTGGTTGACGATGGCCAGGCATTTACGGGAAATCCGGATCGCCTGGGAAATCTTCATGGGATCATCATCCATAAGAACCACATCCGCCGCTTCAATTGCCGCGTCAGACCCCATTGCGCCCATAGCAATTCCGATATCCGCGCGGGTGAGCACGGGAGCGTCATTGATACCATCTCCGACAAAAGCAAGATTTCCGTTTCCTTTATTCTCCATAAGGAGCTCTTCCACGTTCTGCACCTTATCAGCCGGCAGGAGCTCGCTGCGTACCTGGTCGATGCCAAGTTCCTTTGCTACAGCGTCAGCGACTTCTTTCGCATCACCTGTGAGCATGACCGTCTTGGCGACACCCACCGATTTCAGAGCGGCAATGGCCGCTTTTGATGTTTCTTTCACCACATCGGAAATAATCACATGACCTGCATATCTTCCATTGATGGACACATGGATGACCGTACCCGCAGCATGACGATGGCAGTCATACCATTCGGCGCCTACGGCTTCCATCATTTTGGAATTTCCCACACATACGACATTGCCGTTTACATGGGCACGGATCCCCTCCCCGGCTATTTCCTCTACTGCTTCCACACGGCAGCTGTCCGATTCGTTAGGATACGCTGCACGGAGAGAAGCCGCGATAGGATGCGTGGAGTACCGTTCTACATGGGCCGCCAGATGGAGCAGTTCTTTTTCACTCATTTCCTGCGGATGGGCGGCTGTCACCTGGAACACCCCTTTGGTCAGGGTACCGGTCTTATCAAAAACCACCGTCTTAACCTTGGAGAGCGTTTCCAGATAGTTCGATCCCTTTACAAGGACGCCCGCCTTACTCGCGCCGCCGATGCCGGCGAAGAAACTCAGGGGAATACTGATAACCAGCGCGCAGGGACAGGAAATAACGAGGAACGTAAGCGCCCTGTAAATCCACACATCCCAGTCAGCCGGCACCCCCATGAATCCTATACGGACAAACGGAGGAACGAGGGCAAGAGCGATTGCCGCCGCTACCACGGCCGGAGTATATACACGGGCAAATTTAGAAATAAAATCTTCCGCTTTTGATTTACGGGAACTGGCGTTTTCCACAAGATCAAGAATTTTAGAAACCGTCGATTCCCCAAACTCTTTCGTCGTCCGGATTTTCAGAAGACCATTGATATTGATGCAGCCACTGATGACTTCATCGCCCGATTCCACTTCACGGGGCAGGCTTTCCCCTGTCAGGGCGCTGGTATTCAGTGTAGAACTGCCTTCCACTACTTCGCCGTCGATCGGAATCTTTTCACCGGGCTTCACGACGATGATCGTCCCCACTTCCACTTCGTCAGGATCGACCGCTTCCAGCTGCCCGTTTTCCCTTTCCACATTTGCGTAATCAGGACGGATATCCATCAGCTCGCTGATATTTCTGCGGCTCTTGCCGACGGCATAGCTCTGGAACCATTCGCCGATCTGGTAGAAAAGCATGACGCCAATGGCTTCCGTGTAATCACCGTCTTCATAAACAGCCAGGATAATCGCCCCCAGCGTGGCAATCGCCATAAGAAGGCTTTCATCAAAAGGCTGCCGGTTCTTCACGCCTTTAAAGGCTTTCCACAAAATATCATACCCGATAATCAAGTAAGGAACCAGGTAAAGCCCGAACCGTACCATACCGCTTACCGGCGCAAAATGGAGGATAATCATCAGGATTGCCGCCACGATAATGCGCATTAAATTTCTTTTCTGTTTCTTGTTCATGTCAGCCTCTTTTCCCCTGCCGGCCAATATTCAAACATTCTGCCGACCATCTTATTTCAGGAAAATCTCGCAGTCATCCTCCACCTTTTTGCAGTTCTTATACACTTCCTGCATAACGGTTTTCGGATCCTGCCCGTCTTCAAATTCCACATTCATTTTAAGCAGCATGTAATTGACCACGCAGTCTTTAACGCCGGACGTTGCTTTGGCAGCATCTTCCATTTTCAGCGCGCATGCAGCGCAGTCCACATCGATCTTATAACTTTTTTTCATTTTTTCTCCTTTATTCTACGTTTAAATAAATATTTAATCGTTAATCACATTATATTTATTTTTTTACCTTTTGTCAAGACTCGCCTCCGATAAATTTATCCTGCCATTTTTCCATGTATGTTACAATTAAGAAAAATAATTTCTAAAGAGGTATACCATATGACAAAAAATAAATGCGGACTTCCGCACCATCATGGAAATAACGAAGAACATATTATCAGCCGCCTGCCGTCCCAAGAGACAATCGACGATGTATCCATCCCGCTGAAACAGCTCAGCGATCCCACGCGGCTGAAAATTTTCTGGATTCTCTGCCACATGGAAGAATGCGTCATCAATATTGCCGCCATCATGGACATGAGCAGTCCTGCCATTTCCCACCACTTGCGTCTGCTGAAAGCCTGCGGACTGATTACATCCCGCCGCAACGGAAAAGAAATGTATTACAAAGCCGCCGATACGGAAATCGTGAGTGAGCTCCACCACGCAATTGATAAAATCGCCGCTATTACCTGTCCTGACTGAAAGCAAAAGACCGTTCCCTGTAAAGGCAGCGGTTTTTCTAACGTTGAATAACATCTTACCGCTTTCCCCACCACGGGTGCAGATCCTTCGCTGTCGCTTCAGGATGACGTCTTATGGTCTTCCTCATCACGACAGCAAGCCTTCGTCATCGCTCCGGGTGACACCCCTGACCGTCCGCCGTCATTCAGCACTTTTAGCTGACAGCTAACGGCTAATAGCTTACAGCTGACAGCTCACAGCTCACAGCTGATAGCTTTTATCTTCTTACCGCTTTCCCCACCACAGTCATAGATTCTTCGCTGGCGCTCTCAATGACGCCTTACCATGGGTGCTACTTTATCGACAGGCCTAAAAGTGGTTAGAATCCCAGCTGTGCCGTCTGTTTAACGTCATTCTGAACGGAGGTAAGAATGCTTTATGAGAAAGACGGGAAATGGGATGGTGAGGCTGAGTGAAGAATCTATTACACTGATGACGCCTTACCGTCTTCCTCACCACGGCAGCAGATCCTTCGCATTCGCTTCGGATGACGCTTTACTGTCCGTCATCACTCAGAACGGGGGCAGAAAAAGAATCTTCATTCTATTCTTTTGCGTCATTCCCCCAAGCCAGTATCCTCCGTCCGGCTTCGCCGGCCACCTCCTTATAAACAAGGAGGCTTGCCCAATCCCTATTTTTCCCGTTAGAATCCCTTTCCTTAACACTGTAGCAAATTTTTTGTTGGCGCTCCGGGTGACACCTGACCGTCCGCCGTCATTCAGTACTTTTAGCTGACAGCTGCCAGCTAACGGCTAATAGTTTACAGCTAACGGCTGACAGCTTTTATCTTCTTAACGTCTTCCCCCCAACATAAAAACCGACCCATTATTTGTATGGATCGGTTCTTGTGTTGGAATCAAAAAGTTCCTGTCGTTTTGAGCCGCGTCAGCGCACGCTGGAGGGCGAGTTTGGCACGGTCGACATCGATTTCTTTACTCTTGGACGCGAGCCTGTCTTCCGCACGTTTCTTCGCGGCTTGGGCACGGGCAATATCGATGGTGTCCGCCAGCTCCGCCAGGGGGGCTACGATATTTACCTGATTGTCCTTTATCTCCAGAAAACCGCCAAATACGGCCACCTTTTGTTCCTTTCCGCCTTTAATGATGCGCACGGGGCACATTTCAAGAGCGGCTGCCAGAGGCAGATGGTTTTTCATGACGGCAAATTCGCCGTCTGCTGCACGGGCCACCACCATTTCCACGCCGGTTTCCTGATAAATCGGTCCGTCGGGGCTGATGACTTCCACGTGCATGGGATTCGTAAGGGTATCAGCCATGGCTTATTCCCCTTTCTTCATCTTTTCAGCCTTTTCGATCGCTTCATCAATTGTGCCGACCATGTAGAACGCGCCTTCAGGCATATCATCGTGCTGGCCTGCAAGGATTTCCTTGAAGCCGCGGATGGTTTCCTTCAGGGATACGTATCTGCCGGGGGAGCCTGTAAACTGTTCGGCTACGAAGAAGGGCTGAGACAGGAATCTCTGTACCTTTCTTGCGCGGGCTACGATGACTTTGTCATCATCGGAAAGTTCTTCCATGCCCAGGATGGCGATGATATCCTGCAGTTCTTTGTAGCGCTGCAGAATAGCCTGTACGCCGCGGGCCACTTCGTAATGCTCTTCACCCAAAACGTTCGGGTCAAGGATACGGCTGGTGGAGTCCAGCGGGTCTACCGCCGGATAGATACCCAATTCCGCAATGGAACGGCTCAGTACGGTGGTAGCATCCAAGTGTGTAAATACGCCTGCCGGAGCCGGATCTGTCAAGTCATCGGCCGGTACGTATACGGCCTGGATGGATGTGATGGAACCGTCTTTGGTGGAAGTGATGCGTTCCTGCAGTTCGCCGATATCGGTGGCCAGTGTCGGCTGGTAGCCTACGGCGGACGGCATACGCCCGAGCAGCGCGGATACTTCGGAACCGGCCTGTACGAAACGGAAAATATTGTCTACGAAGAGCAGGACGTCCTGTCCCTGTTTGTCGCGGAAATATTCAGCCATGGTCAAACCGGTGAGAGCTACACGCATACGCGCTCCCGGAGGTTCGTTCATCTGGCCGTATACCAGCGCAACTTTGGAAAGAACGCCGGAGTCTTTCATTTCTCCCCAGAGATCGTTCCCTTCACGGGTACGTTCGCCGACGCCGCAGAATACGGAGCAGCCGGAGTGTTCTGTCGCCACGTTATGGATCAATTCCTGGATAAGAACGGTCTTACCTACACCCGCACCGCCGAAGAGCCCGATCTTACCGCCTTTTGCATACGGAGCGATGAGGTCGACGACCTTGATGCCGGTTTCAAAAATTTCGGTTGCCGGAGACTGGTCTTTAAAGGCCGGTGCCGGACGATGAATAGGCCAGTAGTCGGATGCCGGTACTTTTGTATCGTCATTGTCGACGGTCTGTCCGAGTACGTTGAAAATACGTCCCAGGCATCCGTCGCCGACCGGTGCCGCAATAGCACGGCCGGTATCTACTGCTTTCATTCCGCGTACCATGCCATCGGTGGAACTCATCGCAACGGTGCGGACTACGCCGTCACCTAAGTGCTGCATGGTTTCACAGATAACATCTACCGGAACAGTGCCTTCTTCATCTTTGACATGAATTGCGTTATAGATGGCAGGAAGTTCCTGATCGTCGGAAAAAGCGATATCGACGACAGCGCCCATGACCTGTACGACCTTGCCTACCTGTCCCTGCTGTTCATTTGCCATGAAGAAGCATTCCTCCTTAATCAAATTAAGCCGGTTTATTCGAGAGCTGCCGCACCGCCGACAATTTCGGAAATTTCATTGGTGACCTGTGCCTGACGCGCTTTGTTGTACGTAAGGTTGAGGTCGGCAATTCTTTCCGTCGCGTTGTCAGTGGCAGCGGACATGGCCGCCATACGGCTGCCCAGCTCGGACGCCGCGGATTGCAGCATCGCATTATAAACCTGTACTTGTATATATTCAGGAAGCAGTTTGGAAAGCACTGCCGCCGCATCGGGAAGGAAAATATAGGGATCTTCCTCGATACGGAGGAAATCCTGTCTTTCTTTTTCCCATTCGCTGGCAGCCGCTTTTGCTGCTTCTTCCGTTTTTCCCTCAGCCTGCGCTTCAATGGGGAGCAGCCGGTCTACCCGGACCTGCTGGCGGAGGGCGGTGATGAATTTGGTATAAATAATATAAACTTCATCGACTTCTTCTTTTGTGAAGTATTCCACCATCTCTTTGGAGAGATCGATGGAATCCTGAGCCGACGGCTTATCAGAAAAGCCGAAATGATAGGTATCGGGATCATACCCGCGGAATTTCAGATAATTCTTCGCCTGTTTCCCGCAGACATATAAAGCGTATGCAGAACGATTCTTTCCGGAGATTTCCTGCAGGGTACGCTTCATCACGTTGGAGTTATAAGCGCCGGCAAGGCCTTTGTCGCCGCAAATGACGAGATATCCGACCTTCTTTACTTCGCCTGTCCTGAAGAGCGGGCTCGTAAATCCGGGTGTCACCGAAGAAGCGCGGCGCAGGAGCTCTCCGATCTTTTCCGCATAAGGACGGGAGCCGTTTGCCTTTTCCTCCGCTTTGCGCAGACGGGCGGCGGCTACCATCTTCATGGCTTTCGTGATCTGCTGGATGTTGGTGACGGATTTTATGCGCCCTTTTATATCACGCGTACTTTCCAATCAGATCACCCCTCTACCGTTTCAGACTTTTCTTCTGTTTCGCTTTGTGCCTTGTAACGTTTCTTGAATTCATCAAGAGCTTCTCTGAGTTTCGCTTCATTTTCATCTGTCAGCTTCTTTTTATCCACGATATCAGCGCCGATTTCCGGATGGCTGCTGTGGAGGAAATTCAGAACCTGCTGTTCAAACCCGACAACCTGGTCTACGTCCACGTCATCAAGATACCCTTTGACGGCCGTGTAGATCGCCATAACCTGGTCTTCGACCGGATAGGGGGAATACTGCGGCTGCTTCAGAATTTCCGTCGTCCTCTGGCCGCGGTCGATCTGCGCTTTGGTGGCAGCGTCAAGATCGGAACCGAACTGGGCAAATGCCGCCAATTCACGGAACTGTGCCAGATCCAGACGCAGCGTGCCTGCGACCTGTTTCATGGCCTTAATCTGCGCGGAACCGCCTACACGGGATACGGACAGGCCGACATTGATGGCCGGACGGATCCCGGAATAAAAGAGTGCCGTTTCCAGATAAATCTGTCCGTCCGTGATGGAAATGACGTTTGTCGGAATGTACGCACCGACATCGCCTGCCAGTGTTTCAATGATCGGCAGCGCGGTGATGGAGCCGCCGCCCAGTGCATCGGACAGACGTGCCGCACGTTCCAGCAGACGGGAATGCAGATAGAATACGTCACCGGGGTAAGCTTCGCGTCCCGGCGGGCGGCGCAGCAGAAGCGACATGGCGCGGTAAGCGACAGCATGTTTGGAGAGGTCGTCATAGATAATGAGGACATCCTTGCCCTGGTGCATGAAATGTTCCGCAATGGATACACCGGAGTATGGTGCAAGGTACTGCATCGGAGACCCTTCGGAAGCACCGGCATGTACGATGATGGAGTAATCCATAGCGCCGGCAGCTCTCAGCCGTTCGTATACACGGACGACATTGGAGTTCTTCTGCCCGATGGAAACATAAATACAAATGACATCCTGCCCCTTCTGGTTCAGAATGGTATCAATAGCGATGGCGGTCTTGCCTGTACCGCGGTCGCCGATAATCAGCTCACGCTGTCCGCGGCCGATCGGGACCATGGAGTCGATACATTTCAGACCGGTCTGCAGCGGGACGTTTACCGGCTGTCTGTCGGCAATGCCCGGAGCTTTGATTTCAATGTCGCGATAAGCGTCAGTCTTGATTTCGCCTCTGCCGTCAATCGGCTGTCCCAGCGCATTGACCACGCGGCCGATGACCGCATTGCCTACGGGAACCTGCATCAGACGGCCCGTTCTCTTTACTACGTCGCCTTCCTTGATGGTTTCCGCATTCCCCAGAAGAACGGCACCTACATTGCTTTCTTCCAGGTTCATGGCCATGCCGTAAACGCCGTTCGGCAGTTCCAGCAATTCACCGGCCATGCAGTTTTCAAGGCCATATACATGGGCGATACCGTCGCCGACTTCAAGAACCGTACCTACTTCATCGACATTGAGGTCTACTTTGTAATTTTCAATCTGTTTTTTAATGACAGATGTGATTTCATCTGAACTGATTTTCATATCCTGTAAGTCACCTCAATCTCTTTGCATCATTTGCGAGCGGAGCGCCGCAAGCTGGCGGGCTATGGATCCGTCAATCAGACGGTCTCCCATCCGGACCGTGAATCCGCCTATCAAAGATGCGTCTACTTTCTGTTTCATGATAATTTTGCTTCCCGTGATTTCCGCAAGTTTGGCTTTCAAAGCGTCCACCTGGGATTTGGTCAATGGAAACGCAGAGGTTACCACGGCTTCCTCCATGCCCATCCCATGATGCGCAAGATTGGCATAGACATCCGCCATGGCAGCAAAATCAGCGATGCGGCCTTTGTCGATAACAACATAGCAGAACTGTAAAACTATCGGCTGCACCTTATCTGCAAATAACTTCTTTATAGTATCTTTCTTGACATCCTTAGCAAGCAGAGGATGGTTCAGAATCTCCCCGAGCTCTTTGCTTTTCCCTATGGTATCGGCAATGAGGCGGAGATCTTCTTCCGTTTGTTCCAGGCAGTGCTGCTCTGCGGCAATTTCATAGATGGCTCGTCCGTACTTCTTTGCAAGGATTACGTTCTTATCCATGATTACTTACCTGCCTGCCCGGCATCCAGTCTTGCGATGCTTTCTGCTATGAGCCGGTCATTCGTATCCGGCGTCATATTTTTGCTGATGATCTTCGATGCAATATCACAGGAAAGAGCGGCCACCTGCGTCTTCAGATCCTCCAGGGCATCCTTGCGTTCCCTTTCGATCTGTTTAGCAGCCTGGACTTTTTCCCTCTCAATAGCCGCATGGGCCTCATCAATCTGCGCCTGGGCCTGTACCTTGGCCTCTTTTACGGCCTTGTCCACAATCCCCTGTGCGGCGACCTGGGCATTGGCAAGTTCCGCTTCCAGATCGGATTTGAGCTTGGCCGCCTCCGCGCTGGACCGGGCCGCGCTGTCCAGATCATTCCGGATCTTGTTTCTGCGGTCATCCATGACCTTCAGCATCGGCTTATAGCAGAAATGTGCCAAAACGGCAACGAGAATGATAAAGTTGAGGATTGAAATCAGCAGCGTACCATTTAATTCTACCAATGAAATCCCCTCCTTAGGCTAACAATGAATTGGAATTAGCCGAGGAAAGGATTGGCGAATACGAGGACGAGAGAAATAACGATAGCAATAATCGGAATAGATTCTATCAAGCCGATGCCGACGAGCATGGAAGTGAAGAGCTGCCCCTGGATTTCCGGCTGGCGGGTCATGCCGTCGATAACGTGGGATGCCAATTTAGAATCACCAAATGCTGCTGCAAATGCGGCAACTGCCGCAATCAGCGCAGATGCGATAAGGGAATACTGAACAACAATAGTCTGATCCATGGTAATAATTCCTCCTAAGAATATAATGTCCCGGTTTTTCCGGATATAATGGTACCGTTTTTACGGGCGGCGCCCGGCATTTTATGGAGTGCCGCTCCCACTCACCTGCACACCTTCACTTATTCCACACTTTCCTTGAGATAAATGGACGTCAGCGTAGTGAAAATGTATGCCTGGATCAATCCGACCACAAGGCTGAATACGACCCAGAGCAAAGGTACAAGCACAGGTGCCAGCGCGTAGAGGATTTCCAGCAGAATTTCCCCTGCTAAAATATTACCGAACAGACGCATCGCCAGAGTTACCGGACGGGAAAGTTCTTCCACGATATTGATGATGACGAACGGCGGCATCGGTTCAAAGAAATGTTTCAGCCATTTGCCGAATCCCCTGTTCCTGATATAAACGAAATGAATACATAATGTACCGGTCAGCGCCAGCCCCAAGGTTGTATTCACATCATTTGTCGGAGACGCCGTCAGATGGGCTGTCGGCAGAAGTCCTATTTCATTGGCCACAAAGATGAACAGAAAAAGTGTCAACAGGAAATAAACAACCTTTTTATAATGCGATCCCATATTCCTTTCAAACTGGGAGCATAGCGGCTCAATGACCATTTCCACCGCGTTCTGGATACCGTTTGGAACGAGCGAACGTCCCCGGCTCGCAGCAAAGACGATAATAAATACTATAAGAGCAGTAAGCCATTGTGTAAAAATCGTATCCAGATTGACCGACATTCCGAAAAGCTGTGCAACCACATGTGTACCTGTATGAAAATGCATAGTCTCACCCCCTCTCTTTTTTGGACGTCAGGAAAATATTATTCTTATTCCACACTATTGCCTTGCCCAGATAGTAGCAGGGAACAGTGACAATAAGCCCGCCAGGAAGCCAAGAATGGAAAGCGGTGTCCATAAAACCACCGCCGCCGCCAGCCCCGCTTCCACAAAAAGCCGGGAGCCTGCAAGCGCGGCGCCCATCTGCCCTATGTAGGCCGCGTCCCGCTTTTCTTTCTCCCAGTGGATGTAACGCTGTTTCATGTACAAGAAAAAAAGAATATGAAATACGACGCCGGCGGCAAATCCTGCCGCTACAGTCCATTCCCACTTCAAAAACGCGGCGGCCGCGCCGACAGCGCCTATGGCTGGCCGAACGCCGGGCCCTCTATCCGCAAAAGCAGGGAATACCGTATCATACTTCATTTCTTACTTTCCTATCATTTTTCTAATTATGGCCCACAATCCGGATATGGCGCCCAAAAGGGATAACCCGATAAGGCCGAAAGGATACGTCCCCAAGTATTCATCACACTTAAGTCCGCCCCAGATACCGAGGCCGATACAGGAAAGAAGGGTCATGCCCGCTCCGCCTGCCACAGCGATACTGCGCATCGGATTGAACTCTTTTCCTTTATCTCCCTGTTCCCCGGCATTCTTCATGGCCATCTCCGGCATGTGCATATCATGAAAAACTGCACGCAAAATACGTACAGCTCTACCCATACAAAGTTATTGTAACATATGCGGATTTACTTAGCTATAAATTTAGACGGTTTTTTATGAGAAATCCCCTCCGCATACAAAAGCGTCTCCACGATGCGCCCGGCGGATCTGCCGTCACCGTAAGGATTCACTGCTTCCGCCATCGCATGATATGCCGCCTCATCGGTCAGCAGCCGGTATGCCGTCTGATAAATCTTCTCTTCCCCGGTGCCTACCAGTTTTACCGTCCCCGCCTCTACCGCTTCGGGGCGCTCTGTCGTATCGCGAAGGACAAGGACGGGTTTCCCCAGACTCGGCGCTTCCTCCTGTATGCCGCCTGAATCGGTCAGCACAAGGGCGGACCGCGCCATCAGATTCGTGAAAGGCTCATACTCCATCGGTTCCACAAGATGGATGCCCGCCGCGCCGTCCAGCTCTTCCTCCACCGCTTCACGGACAAGAGGATTCCGATGGACAGGAAATACCACTTCCGTATCCGGTACGGTTTCCACCAGCCGGCGGAGCGCACGGTACACATGATGCATGGGCGCGCCCAAATTTTCACGGCGGTGGGTGGTCACAAGGATGACGCGCTTGTGTTCTTCAATCGCCTGTATTTCTTCATCTTCAAAAGTATAATCTTTCTTTACCGTCGAAAGGAGCGCATCAATGACGGTATTCCCCACAACAAAAATATTTTCATCCTTTTTATTTTCACGGAGCAGATTTCCCCGCGCTGTTTCTGTCGGGGCAAAATGAAGACTGGCCAGGACGCCCGTAAGCTGGCGGTTCGCCTCTTCAGGAAAAGGGGACGCCAGATCTCCCGTGCGCAGCCCCGCTTCTACATGTCCGACTTTGATCTGCTTGTAAAAAGCGGCAAGCGACGCGGTAAATGTCGTCGTTGTATCCCCATGGACAAGGACATAGTCCGGTTTTTCCTTTTCCAGTACTTCTTCCAGTCCGCGAAGGACGCGGGAAGTGATGTCATACAGGGACTGTCCGCTCCTCATGATATCCAGATCGTAATCGACGGGCAGCTTGAAAAGATCCACCACCTGATCGAGCATTTCCCGATGCTGCGCCGTGAGGCAGACCTTTGTTTCTATTTCGGGATGCGCCAGAAGCGACTGCACGACAGGAGCCATCTTTATCGCTTCAGGCCGCGTGCCGAAAACCGTCATGACTTTCACAGGACTACTCCTTTTCATAAAACAAGCTGATACAATGAAATATTTCTGCCAATTCTTTTTTATTTCTCATCCTTTTCCGACGGCGGAAGAATGACCTCTCTCATGACGCCGAGTTTCTTCGCCCAGAAAATAAACACCCCGAGTGCGAAAAGGATCACCGCCACACCGAGAAATGGATTCAGCTTCACCACAAGGAGCGCCGCTGCCGAGAAAAAAGCGGTCAGCGCGTACATCACCAGCACCACCTGTTTCTGCGACAGGCCTGCCGCCAGAAGACGGTGGTGGAGATGATTCTTGTCCGGTGAAAAAATCGGCACCCCTGACTGCCTGCGCCGCACGATAGCAAGTACCGTATCGGTAATGGGCACGGCCAGCGCCACCAAAGGCACGATAAGGACTGCGGCAGCCGCCGTCTTCATAGATCCCATGACCGACACCGCGGCAATCACATACCCGAGAAACATGGATCCTGTATCGCCCATGAAAATTTTAGCCGGATTGAAATTATACTGCAGAAAGCCGAGGCACGCCCCCGTCATGGCCACCATAGCGGCAGCCGATATCCACTGCCCCATTTGGAATGCAAGAAAGGCAATGGCAATAGACGCTATCGTGGCGATCCCCGCAGCAAGCCCATCAAGACCATCAATAAGATTAACCGTATTGATAAATCCGATGATCCAGAAAATAGTAAGCGGTATGGAAATAAAGAGAGGAAATTCAATGATCCCCATATAGGGAAGATCAATCCAGTCAATATTCACATCAAAGAATATCACAAGCACGGCGGCGGATAAGATCTGCCCGAGAAGTTTCACCTTGGCGGGAAGAGATACGATATCATCTGCAATCCCCACGAAAACAAGACAGGTCGCGCCGATCATAATCCCTGTCATTTCATAAGTAAAGCCCACCGTAAGAATGACGGATACCATAAACCCTGCGTATATGGCAAGCCCGCCCAAACGGGGTACCAGTCCGTGATGCACCTTCCGTGCATCCGGCTTATCCACGCCGCCGATCTGCACCGCGAAATTTTTTACGGCCGGCGTGAGAATAAACGTCACGGCAAGCGCGGCAAGGAACGTGAACGCGTAAGCGAACAACGAACCACCTCCCCTTTCTATATATATGGTTATTTTAGCACAACTGACGAAATATTGTTGACCGTCCGTCGCAAATGAAATAAGGCAGGACGACAAAAAACAGGAACCGCAGAAGAAAAGCACAGGAAACGGAACACAGCATTTCCGACCTCCGTACCATGCAGTAAAAAACCTCACAGCCGTCTGATTGAAATCATTCCGCCATGAGGCTTTTTATTTTTACTGTTTCGCGCGAATCACGACGCAGCGGTACGGCGCTTCTCCGTAGCTTTCTGTAGACACCGCGCCGTCACTCTGGAGCGCCAGGTGGATTATGCGGCGGTCGCCTGCCGACATCGGTTCAAGGCGGATTTCTTCCCCTGTACGCTTCACCTTATCCGCCAGGCGGTGCGCCAGCGATTCCAGCGTCTGTCTGCGGCGCTGCCGATAGTCCTCCACATCAAGGAGTACGAAGTAATGGTGGCGGAAATTTTTATTTGCCGCCAGATTTGTCAGGTACTGGAGCGCGTCCAGCGTCTGGCCGTGCTTTCCGATAAGGATGCCCAGACCCTCGCCGTGAAGGTTGAAAAGAATGCGTTCTTCATTCACCATCTTTTCAAGCTGCACTTCCATCTTCATTCCTTTGAAAACGCCCGTCAGGAAACGTTTCGCTTCTTCAGCGGCCTCTTCCTGCTCTTCCGCGGAAAACGGAGTTTCCTCACGGCCGCGTTTTTCCTTTTTCGCCGTAAGAACTTCTTCCGTATCGCCGCCGGCCATGACGTTTTCCCCCGGCTCCTCCGCAGCGGAAACGGTTTCTTCCTCTCCGTCTGCAGCCCCGGCAACAGCCGAAGTCATGTCCCCGGCAGTCTCCGCAGCATCTTCCGTTTCCGATCCTGCCGCGCCGACCTCGACAACGGCATCTTTCTTGTTGAACAAACCGAAAAGTCCGTTTGAGGGCTGTTCAATGACACGGATCACTGCTTCTGCGCGGGAAAGCCCCAGCTTCTTCAATCCTTCTTCCACTGCTTCGTCAACGGTTTTTGCGGTAATTCTGACAGTTTTCATAGTTATCCCTCCGCTTTCCCGGAACTATCCCCGGCCTCTGCCGTCTTTTCAGCAGGAGCCGTTTTTTCTTTTTCATCACCGACCTTCGGTGCTTCATCGGCTGCCGGTTTCTTTGCTACCTTTTTAATAATTTTTCTGCGGATAATCTTTTTCCTCTTTGTCTTAGCCACAGCCTCTTCATCGGTATGGACAGTGACTACGCCTTTTTTCGAAGGCCCGTTTATCATTTCCTTTCCCTTTTCCCCGCGGAACATGATAAGCTGCTGGAAAAACTGGTAAATATTGCTCACCACCCAGTAAATCACCAAACCGCTCGGAAAATGAAGAGACATCCAGCCGATCATAAGAGGCATCATGAAAAGCATCGTCTTTTGGTTGCCCGGCGCGTCTTTCGGCGTCGTCTGCCAGGAAACAAGGAACGTGGACGCGGCGGACAGAATCGGCAGGATGTATGTGCCGTCTTCCGACGCCAAACTTTCAATCCAGAGGAAACCCGCGTGGAGAGGGTCATAACTGAACCCCTGTATCGCATAGTACATCGCGATAAGGAAAGGCATCTGTATGAGCAAGGGCAGGCATCCTGCCATGGGGGACGCATTATGCTCTTTATACAGACGCCCCATTTCCTGCCGCATCATGGCAGGGTCATTTCTGTACTTCTTCTGGATTTTCTGGATCTCCGGCTGTATTGCCTGCATCGCTTTCATGGAACGGATCTGTTTCACCGCGAGGGGAAGCAGCAGCGTCTTAATGAGTATCGTCAGAACGACGATAGCGATGACGTAATTGGGAAATCCAAGACCGGAAGTAAATTCATAACAAATCTGCAGGCCGATGCGCATCAGATCGGCAATCATGCCTACAATAGCCGAGAGTACGGGAATCTGGAACTCAGATCCGCCTCCGCCAAAGCCAAGATTCATAATTTCTCCTTATACGGCCTCTATTTCAGCCGCCTAAATGTTCCCGCTTTCTGAATTTCAAAAGCAGGATGAGACAGGAATGCAGAAACTCTGCTAAATTCATGGCGTGACAGGATAACAAAACGCGAAAGATAAACGAAGGATAAAAAAGCGGCGCCTTATCAAGAGCGCCGTACATTGCCTATCGGAAAAGCTTTATGGAACAGGGTCATAACCGCCCTTATGGAAAGGATGGCACTTCGAGATCCGTTTTAACGCGAGCCATCCGCCTTTCAGCGCGCCATATTTCTCTACCGCTTCCAGCGCGTAAGTGCTGCAGGTGGGAGTGAAACGGCAGCATGGCGGTTTCAGAGGAGAAACATATTTCCTGTAAAATCGAATAAGAACAATCAGCGCCGTCTTCATCATGCCCCCTCCAGCATGCCCGCTTTACGCCACAGCGCAAGCAAAGCCTTTTCCGCCTCGCTATACGTCGCTGTCGTCAGAAAAGCGGCGGCAAGCAATATGGCTTCATAATGGGAAGAAAGTTCATGACGATGGAGGCGATAAACCTCTTTCATCAGGCGCCTTGCCCGGTTGCGCGCCACGGCATTGCCGATGCGCTTCGTCGTCACAAACCCGATCCGGACAGGTTCCCGTTTCGTCCTGACCACGTACATAAGTCCCGCGCGGTTGCTGAAACGCCGGCCGGCCGAGTATATACGCCGGTAATCCCTGTTTTGCCGGATACGGAAATCACGGTGAAGCGGATACTTCTTCTCCTGCTTCGATTCTGACTCAGGCACTTAATACCTTTCTGCCCTTGGCTCTTCTTCTTTTCAGAACAATACGGCCGGCTTTCGTCTTCATACGGGCGCGGAATCCGTGGGTATGTTTTCTCCAGTGGTTATTAGGCTGGAATGTCATTTTTGCCATCAGTGAACACCTCCTTACTGCGTCCTGTGTATTCACACACCATAACATGCTAATTATAGCTAAACGGCCATCAGATGTCAAACGAAAACACTTCACACACTCCGCTTTTCACGAAGAAATCAGTACCGCATTATGACGCCTTATCGTTCCCCTCATTATGACACTCTCTCCTTCAATCGTCATTCTGAACGGTGGCAAAAATGCCTTGTGGGAAAAACGGGAAACAGGATGGTGACACGGAGTGAAGAATCTATTACCTCACTTTCCCCTCTTAATTCCTGATAAAGAAAAAAGGAAACGGTCTCCCGTCTCCCTTATTTCCCTTCCGCATCACCTATTGCAGTGCGGACCTCTGCAAGCTTCCCGGTCGTCACCGCTTCTCTCCGGAACACCGCAGACTCCCCGCTCACCGTTTTCTCCGATGGGACAGAGCTGTACGTTTTCATCCTGCGGCGAATTATCTCCGCCATCATATGCGGCAAAACCGCCAACTACCCCGCCTGCAATCAGTGCCGCGGCAAGTATTGTTTTCTTCCACATAAGAACACCTTCTTTCAAAGCTAAAGCTTATTCATATATTTATATATACCTATTATAACATACCCTGTATAGTGCCTTATTGACAGAGAACGGTCAGATGTCACCCGGAACGCAGCGAATGTGAAGAATCTGCACCCGTGATGGGGAAAGCGGTAAGATGTCGTCCGTGTAATAGATTCTTCACTCCGTATCACCATCCCGTTTCCCGTTTTTCTCACAAAGCATTCTTACCCCCGTTCTGAATGACGATTTTGGGAAAGCACGTCATAATGAGGGAAACGTTAATCGTCATCATAAGCGGACGTGAAGGATCTGCTGCCGTGATGAGGAAAACGGTAAGAAGATAAAAGCTATCAGCTGACAGCTATAAGCTGTTAGCTGTGAGCTATGAGTTAAAAGCGCTGAATGACAGCGGACGGCAAGGCGTCATCCTGAGCGGCAGCGAAGGATCTATACCCGTGGTGAGGGGGTGGTCAGGCGTCATCCTGAACGAACGTGAAGGATCTATTACCGTAATGGGGAAAAGCCGTAAGACGTCATCAGCATAATAGATTCTTCACTCCGTATCACCATCCCGTTTCCCGTTTTTCTCACAAAGCATTCTTACCCCCGTTCTGAATGACGATTTTGGGAAAGCACGTCATAATGAGGGAAACGTTAATCGTCATCATAAGCGGACGTGAAGGATCTGCTGCCGTGATGAGGAAAACGGTAAGAAGATAAAAGCTATCAGCTATCAGCTGTCAGCTGTCAGCTATAAGCTGTTAGCTGTGAGCTGTAAGTTAAAAGCGCTGAATGACAGCGGACGGCAAGGCGTCATCCTGAGCGGCAGCGAAGGATCTATACCCGTGATGAGGAAGACGGTAAGGCGTCATCAGCATAACAGATTCTTCACTCCATGCCACTGCTCCGTTTCCCGTCCTTCCCACAAAGCATTCTTACCACCGTTCTGAATGACGGCAGACGGTAAGCGTCATCCGAAGCGAACACGAAGAATCTGTTACTCGAATGAAATAAAAAGGAAACAGGCTGTTCCGAAGAATGAAAAACGTCCCACAAACGGATGGAAACAGGCGTTCCTGTCCGACAGCCATTTTTCGCAAAATAAAAGACCCCCGAAGAGGTCTTCTATTGTTAGCTTACAATCACGAATTAGAAAGCGTAGTTCAGTTCAACGCCCCATGTATTCGCGGGATTTTCCGCCTGGCTGTCATATGTTTTCGCGCCGAAGTTGTAGTAAGCGTCCAGTTCTACATTCTTCTGTACAGCAACACCTGCTTTTGCTGTCCAGAACTTCACGCCTGCACCATTGTCCCAGCCATATTCCAGCTGATCCGTCATGTCCAAAGCGGAGTTGCCGAGGAGATAAGAACCTGCATCAGCTCTTACATAGTGAACACCGAGGGTAAAGCTGCCCGGTTTATTCAAATCCACTTCGCCATAATTCAGTCCGGCTGTCCACAGATTGCCATGTCCGAACTCGTGATTACCCTTGGTCTGGATAAAATCACCGTCAATACTCAGACCGGAATCGCCCAGTCCGATGGTTGCGCCGGCACCCCAAGCATAAATATGTGCTCCCTTGTAAGCAGGAGCTACACTACTTCCATTGAGTCCCTGTACATTGTCTAAATAGAAAGCAGAAAGCATGGAAGACTCGCCAAAGTGCCCGGTCAGCTTGCCATACCAGGCTTCAATGGACGCACTGTTTTCCCAGTGATAGGTATCCATGCTGCGCTCAGCGTCCTGGAAACGGCCATAACCGAATTCAGCGCCGAATTTACCATTATCATAACCTGCTACAACGCCGTCAAATCTTCCATCTTCATCCCAGAACACGCCGGTCTGGTCCAGTGCCACACCCTGGCGGCCGAGATCCATGTAGAAAGCGTCATTCGGTGTCCAGCGTGCATGGATGCGGTCCATGATGGTATTGGCATCTTTATTATCCTTGAAGTTCATTTCAGATACGAAACGACCGGAAACAACGACCTGGTCATTGACCTGGGCGTCCGCATTGATGCGCAAACGGCCTGTCCAAGCATCCGTATGATCTTTAGCTCCATCAAGGTTATGCTGGTACTGCATGCGGGCATCGCCGGACCAGGAAATGTTGCCGACTTTCTTTTCCAGGTTGCTTACGCGGACACCAAGGTTTGCCAGTTCATCTGCGTATTCCCCTGCCAGTTTGTCCAGGGTTGCTTTCTGTTCTGCATTCAGCTGGTCTTCACGAGCCATCAGACGGGCAATAACCTGCGCCAGTTCATAACGGGTCATGTTTCTTTCGCCTTTGAATGTACCGTCCGGATAGCCTTCTACAACGCCCTGATCGGAAAGATCGGATACTGCCTGATAAGCCCAGTCATCAGGGGATACATCAGAGAACGGATTGGCAGCGTATACAGATACGCCTGTGGTGAGGGCAGCTGCGGCTGCGATTGCGAGAATCTTTTTCATGATTCTTCCTCCTTTGAGAAAAAACTTTGCGTCCTTAGCTCAACAGGAATTAGAAAATCTCGCTCGAGTGGCCGTGTTTCCTCTGCCTGTTTTCTAAATTCCCGCACCAAAAAAGAAGGACTGCCTTTTTAGCAACTTCAGTATACCACAACGATTAGATTTTGACAATTTTTACTTTTTCTTTCTTAATTTCATCAAGCTTGAAATCTACGGTTTTCATATAAATTCCCAAGAAATATCTTAATATATATTTATAATACATATAATATGCAGTATATGCTAAACAGTATGGTTTCCTTTTCCTTCATTTGCGTAACA
>ERZ780014.439-NODE-439-length-18817-cov-3.7617_pt1 | contig 18817 bp, 6 predicted proteins | sample MGYA00511929_ERZ780014 | MGnify/ENA primary metagenome ERZ780014 (study PRJEB29588, sample SAMEA2155132) | human gut metagenome | biome: human gut; feature: human-associated habitat; material: faeces | place: Denmark | collected 2008/2010 ...
CATAAAAACCCAGCCAATATAATAAATGTCAAATTGGCCTATAATAATTCATTTTTAATAGCATATACGAATAATGGGCAATTTTTTCATTATAATGAACTGTATGACCGGTTTGATTTATTTCTGGATCTTAGAATATCTTTCAATAATACTTTTTTAAGTGTAGGTAAAGTTGTTATTGATGATGAACAGGCTCTCTGGATTCCTACGTCCGGGGGATTGTGCAAATATAAAAATGGAATATTTACCCAAATAGGTGAGGTGCCAATTCGAACACAGTGCATAACGTCTTATGATCAGACACATCTGCTTGTAGCCAGTCAAGACAGTATTAGATTATTAAATACAAATACGTTGAAACAAAAAAGTATATGTGGAATAGAAGATATGTTTCAGATAAATACTCTTTTTTATGATCATAAAAGAGAGGTTGTATGGATAGGAACTTCCACTGATGGTCTTTTCTATCTGGACATGAAAAAGAAAACGTTATTGCCATTTTCTAATTTCCCAAAGCAACCTATCGCAGTGATAACGGAAAGTTCGGATTCAACATTGTTAGTCGGAATCGACGGGCAGGGAGTATGGGAATTGGATAAGGATAAAAAAACGGTTCTGAATATTTTGAAAGAAGATATTGATAATCCTTTCTCTCTTCGTGGAGATGGGGTTTATGACATCTTTTGCGACGGTCAGCAGAGGGTGTGGGTCACTACCTATACTGGTGGGCTTTCTTTCTTCGACTGGAAATCTCCCTTAATTAATCAAATTACCCATCAGGTTAATAATCCGAATTCTTTAGGGAATGATAATGTAAACAAGATATTGGAAGATAGCAAAGGGGATATCTGGTTTGCTACAAATAATGGGATAAGCAGGTGGAGAGTCGCCACTAATGAATGGGATACTTATTATCAGAATAAACAGGAACAGGCACAGGTTTTTCTGGCTTTATGTGAAGATGACGAAGGAAATATCTGGGCAGGTTCGTTCTCATCCGGGTTTTATGTTTTAGATCGGAATACCGGAAAAGAATTGGTTCATTATCCGCGGAATACATCGGAACTGAAATCTGACGGTAAATTCATAATGAATATATATAAGGACAGTGAGGGTGATATCTGGATTGGAGGTATCCAAGATGTAATATGTTATTTAACAAAAGAAAAGCGTTTTCATACGTATGGTGCACAGCCCATGCGTACGTTTATGGAGTTTTCTCCGGGAAAAATGCTGTTGGCCTGTACTTATTCTGTGCTTTTGCTAGACAAGGAAACAGGGAAAATCACTTTCTTACCGGAATGTCTTGCACAGGATATTTTAGTAATGGGAGATGATATTTGGGTGGCTACTTCCGGAGACGGATTGCTGCACCATAACTACACGACTCGTGAAACTCATAAAATAACAGTGGAATCCGGATTGCCATCTAACTATGTGAATAGTGTCATGTATGATAATGGATATTTATGGTTAGGAACGGAAAATGGATTGTGCCGCTATAATCCTGCCGACAGCACGGTGCATGCTTATTATTCTACTTTAGCTCTCTCCAGTGCTTCATTCAATGTGAATGCCAGCTGCAAATTACGTAATGGCGAATTGATGTGGGGTACAAATAATGGGGCGGTAATGTTTAACCCCGATAAATTATATCATACCCAGCTCAACGGGGAGATTTATTTCCAGAATATCACTATTTCCGGCAGTTCTATCAGAGAAAATCAAGATTTGTTGCGTGGAATTCCGGTGAATAAGCAAACAGATATTTCATTTAAATATGATCAGAATACTTTGACGCTTGAGGTATTGCCTATTGGCGTTTCTTCCAAAGAAATAAAATTTTCATGGAAAATGGAAGGGCTTGATACAGAATGGTCACATCCTTCCAGTCAGCAGATAATCACTTATACCAATATTCCTAATGGGAATTTCCGGCTTAAAGTAAGAATGTACAATAATTCACTTTCTCAGATAGTCGATGAACGTACATTGGACATACACGTTATTCCGCTTTACTGGCAGACGTGGTGGTTCCGTCTGGTGGTATTCATTATTATAATGAGCATTACATTCTTTGTGCTTAAATTCTATATAAACCGTTTGAAACAGCGTCATGCTGAAGATAAAATCCGTTTTTTCACAAATACGGCTCATGATCTTCGTACATCGATAACGTTGATAAATGCGCCTATTCAGGAATTGAATAAAGAGAAAGAATTATCAGACAAAGGGCATTATTATCTGAATCTGGCTACGGAACAGTCTGAACGTTTATCTAATGTTGCAACCCAGCTTTTGGATTTTCAGAAAGTGGATATGGGGAAAGGACAACTGTTTCTGGTGATGGTTGATATTGTTAACTTGGTGTACAGGCGGAAAACAATGTTCAAGTCTACGGCGGGAAAAAAGAATGTTATATTGGAGTTTGTCTCTAACAGGGAATCTTATATGTCAGCTGTCGATGAATTGAAAATAGAGAAAGTCGTTGATAACTTGATATCTAATGCGATAAAGTATTCTCATACAAATGGTAGAGTGGAACTTACATTGAATTGTAATGAGTACTATTGGAGCTTGGAGGTAAGAGATTATGGATTGGGTATCTCGGATAATGCTCAGAAGAAATTGTTCAAAGAGTTTTATAGGGGAGATAATAAGGTTAATTCACGCATGGTAGGTTCCGGGATAGGCCTGTTATTGGTGAAGAATTACGTTTTAATGCATGAAGGGAAAGTCTCTCTTGAAAGTAAGGAGAATGAAGGTTCTTTATTCAAAATAAACATCCCTTATAAAGAAGTGGTTGAGGTTGCACCTGCTGAACATGAAGAGCCGGGGAATATCACATCTGCTGATGGTCCGTCTGATCAATCGGAATATAAAAAGGAAGATGATAAGTCCGAAAAGAAGAAATCTATATTAATCGTAGATGATAATAAAGATTTGCGGAACTTCCTGAAGTGTTCTTTTGAAAACCAATATAACATCTTAGAGGCTGGCAATGGTAATGAAGCATGGGAATTACTTCAAAAGGAATCTCCCGAATTGATTATTTCGGATGTGATGATGCCTGATATGGATGGCTTTGAGTTATGTAAATTGATCAAATCTACTTTTGAAACTTCGCATATTCCGGTGATTCTGCTAACTTCACTTTGTGATAAAAGTGACCAGTTGGAAGGTTTAGGCTTGGGAGCAGAGGATTATATCACGAAACCTTTCGATATATCACTTTTGGAGCAACGAATAAAGTCCCTTATGCGGAACCGGGAGATCGTCAGAGAGAAAGCTTTGAAATTGATAAAGTCGGATAATGATGAGCAACAGGTTATTTTGAACAATGAGCTTAACGATCATTTTGTGAAAAAAGCAGTGGAAGTGATTCATAATAATATGCAAAATCTAGATTTTGATAAGGAAAGCTTTGCTATGGAAATGCATGTGAGCGGTTCGTTATTGTATAAAAAAATAAAAGCACTGACAGGTCAATCACCTATTGACTTTATTAAATCCATTCGTTTAAACCGAGCTTTGGAATTACTCCAATCTCATAAGTACACTATCACGGAAGTTAGCGAACTTTGTGGTTATTCCAGTATCAGTTACTTTAGTACGGTATTTAAAAAGTACTTTGGCAAGTCTCCTACAGAAGTCTAATTTACTTCTTTTTCCTGTTTTTTATCGTTTGTAGTATAGATTATCTAATATCTAAAATTATATATCTAATATCTAAAAGTGTATTGGGTACACTTCTGTAGCTTTGTATATCGATGTACGGAATGTATGTCGATGGAGTTATTGTTATGTTAAATCTAATCAAGTTAATCTTATGAAATGTATGTATGATGATGACGGTTAAGTCAATGATTATGTAAAGACTGTAAAATCAGAGATAACCGTAGCGATGCATATCACTTTCGGTAATCTGTAATGAATTTCATGTGGCTTTGACATTTAAAGGGGGGCTGGTGTCAATGGCTGCCGTTATGAATGAAAAACATAGAACCCCATTACTTATATATTATGAAGAACAACAAGCTTTATTTTGTTTTTCTTTTCTTAAGTATTTTGTTCGCAAGTTGCAATGGCGAAGAAGTAATTGAGAAATGGCCTGAAATAGGCAACTATTATGATTCGAGCAAGCCTATTGAGTTAAAATCCATGTCACCCGACTGGGGAAGAATCAACGATTCTTTTATTATCAAAGGAAACTTTCCGGTTGACACGACCGGAAAAGTCAAAGTTTTCTTTGCCGACAAGGAAGCTGTTATCGTAAACAACAATGGAAATGAACTGTATGGGCTTATCCCCAAGCAGATGCCCGGTTATAACGAGATAATATTGGAAGTGGAGGGTAAAAAGTACACCTCTGACAATGTGAAGTTTAAGTACTATCAGACTCAATCTGTGAAAACAATATTGGGAAAATTTGGTGAAGACGGCTGGACATCGTCAGATGACAGTAAAATAGAAGAATTCCGAATGAATGAGTGTACGGGAATTGTAGCTGTTGCAGGACAAAAGAGTGATAATTTCATTTTCGTTGGAGGAGGATGGGGCGACCGTACCTATTTTGTGTCATTAGAGGATAATGTGGTGATTCGTCTGATTAATATTGGTTATATGGGGGCTGTTGCAGTTGATAGTTCAAGGGAAAAAGTGAGTATCATGCCCCGTAATGGAGGTGCTTTATACACAGCTTCCCGTGCGGATGGATGGGTTTTAAATTCTCTTGGTCTCACAATACCTTTCCAAGGTGATTGCCAGGGGGCATTGGCTTATGCCGAAGATGATCGCTATTTGTATGCAATGTCCGGTGATGGTCTTTATGAAATAGATTTGGAAGATAAAGGTTATACAAAGTTATTTGCTACATCAGATTACCCGGCTTTTGATGGAGTGAACACCGGCCAGTGGAGGCATTATCTGACTTATAGTAAATATGATAAGTGCTTTTTTGCCTCTTATCCTGAGAGTAATGGTATTATGAAGATATGGAAAGATACTTCGGGCGCATGGCAAGTGGAACGCTATGCCGGCTTCCAACCGGGATGGTTGGCTACAGCTTTTGGAGATAGATTGACGGATGCCGTATTGAAACAACCTTGCGGAATGGCGGTGAATAGTAGCGGTGAACTCTATGTATGTTGCAAAAATAGCCATTGCATTGTGAAAATCAAAGGAAGGCTTGTCTCTTTGGTAGCGGGAGCTCCTGATCGGGCAGGAAGACTAAACGGATTCCCTACGGATGCATTGTTTGATAATCCATTGTGTATTGCTTTGGATTCGGAAGAGAACTTCTTCATTGGTGAAGAATCTTCAAAGGCCATCCGGAAAATGACAATTGAATAAAAGTAGAAATCATATAAAATGAATCAAGATGAAGATTAAACATATATTACTGTTTCTCATGGCATGGGTAAGTTCTATGAATTTGGCCTATGCGCAACAGACTGTGGTAGCTTCGGGTTCGGTTATGGACGAGAAAGGCGAGCTCTTAATCGGAGTATCGATTTCTGTAAAGGAAGTTCCTTCTATGGGTGCTATTACGGATATTGACGGTCGTTTCAAGATAGGGGGTATCAAAGTTGGGCATACGTTGGTCATATCCTATGTGGGGTATGATCCTCAGGAGATAAAGATGAACAAGAGCAACGAGCGCATGCGCGTAGTGTTGAAGGAGAGTTCGAATGTAATGGATGAGGTTGTGATTACGGCATCGGGTAAGGTACAGAAGAAAATTAATGTGACAGGTGCCATTACCGGAGTTGAGGTAGCTACGCTGAAAACTCCTGCCACTTCCATAAGCAACATGTTGGGCGGACGCGTTCCGGGCATCATTTCCGTTACACGTAGTGGAGAGCCGGGTAAGGATTTCTCCGAGTTCTGGGTGCGTGGTATCAGTACCTTTGGTGCCGGACAGGGAGCTTTGGTGTTGATTGACGGTGTCGAGGGCAACTTGAATACGCTCGATCCCGAAGACATTGAGAGTTTCTCTATCTTGAAGGATGCCTCTTCTACGGCGGTTTACGGTGTACGTGGTGCCAACGGTGTGGTATTGGTAAGTACCAAGAAGGGTAAAGCCGGAAAACTGAATTTGCAGGTAAAGGCAAATGCCGGTATCTCTTATTCTCCTCGAATGCCCAAATATGTACGTGCTGCGGAATATGCGGCACTCGCCAACGAAGCTGCCGTGACACGTGGACGTATTCCTGTCTATTCCGATGTGGATGTGGATTTGTTCAGGAACCACATGGACCCTGATTTTCATCCGGATGTGGATTGGAGGGATGTTATCTTGAGAGATTATACCTGGAACCAGCAATACTTCCTGAGTGCGTCGGGAGGTGGTGAAGTAGCTCGCTATTACATCAGTGCCGGTTTTACGACAAAAGATGCCATCTTTAAACAAGATAAAGGGGTAAACAAATACAATACGAACGTAAACTACAACAAGTTCAATTTCCGTGCTAATGTGGATGTGAATGTCACTTCCACCACTACGCTTTCGCTGAATGAAGAGACTGTGATTGTTACTCAGAATTATCCGGGATATGGAAACGACAGTAAGGTATTGTGGCAGGCACAATCCAATCTGACTCCGGTGACAGTACCGTTGATGTACACCACAGGGCAGGCACCTGGATATGGCACTGATAAATCGAATATTAGTCCATATGTATTGTTGAATATGACGGGTTATCGCAAGTTCTATTCCAATGATAATAAAATCACGATGCAGCTCAATCAGGATTTGAAGATGATAACTCCCGGACTGAGTATTGCAGGATTGGTCAACATTAATTCGATAGGTGCGAGAACCCAAGTTCGCGAAAAAATGCCGGCCATTTATTATGCTCATGGTTATAAACGTGATGGAACACTCGATTTGGAGAAAATATCTGATGCAGTGGAGCCCTATTATACAAATTGGAATGACACTGAGCGTAGAATTTATTGGGATTTCCGACTGAATTACGACCAGACATTTAATAAGGTACATAAGGTGGGTGCCTTGGTGAAGGCCGAATGGAGCGATTATGAAGCATCGAAATATAATCAATTGCTGACTGCTATCCCTAAACGTTATAATAGTTACTCAAGCCGTTTCTCTTATTCGTATGATGATACTTATATGGCCGAATTTAATATGGGTTACACCGGTTCGGAGGCTTTTGAGAAAGGTAAGAAATTTGGTTGGTTCCCTGCTGTTTCTATAGGTTGGGCTCCCACGCAATATCGCTTCTGGCGTAATAAGGACAATTTTATCAATTATTTCAAAATCAGGGCTTCGTATGGTATAGTAGGTAACGACCGCCTCACTTGGGACGACTCGGTACGTTTTCCCTATCTTACTTTGATTGGTTACACAGGTTCCGGCAGTTGGAATAACGGTTCCGGCTTGACCGAAACGCAAGTGGGTTCCAGCAACCTGCGCTGGGAAAAGGCCAAGAAAGCTGACATCGGTATTGATGCACGTTTCTTCCACGAACGTTTTGAGCTGACAGTCGATTTCTTCCAGGATATACGTTCCGGTATTTATCAGCAACGCCAGAGTGTACCGGAAGAGATGGGACTTCCGTCATTGCCTTGGGCCAATGTGGGTGAAATGAAGAGCTGGGGTATGGATGGACATATCTCATATACGCAGCCTTTGGGTGACAATGACAAATACCTGATTGTACGTGCCAACTACACACAGTCCATGAACAAAATCACCAATTTCGAGGAAGACCTTAAGAAATACGATTACCAATCAGCCGTAGGATATCAAAGTGGAGTTAACCGAGGCTTGATAGCTTTGGGCTTGTTTAAAGACCAGGCAGATATAGATAATAGTCCTCGTCAGGATTTTGGCAATTACTTGCCGGGTGACATCAAGTATAAGGATGTCAATGGCGATGGCATTGTCAATTGGGATGATATTGTACCTTTGAAGTATTCTTATGTGCCTCAGATACAGTATGGATTTGCCACAGAGTTTAACTGGAAGAACTTCAATGTAAGTGTCCTGTTCGAGGGAGTAAGCCGCGTGACCTATTTTAAAGGTGGAAATATGTATCAGCCATTCTCGGGTAGTACAGCCGGTAATGTGATTACAGATTTTGCCAACCCGGCAAACCGATGGATTTCACGTGAGATCTCAGGCAACCCTGCCACCGAGAATCCGAACGCCAAGTACCCTCGTCTTTATTATGGAGGTAGGAGTAATAATAGTCAATCATCTTCTTTTTGGTTGTCTGATGGTAGTTACTTGCGTCTGAAGAATGTGCAAGTCTCTTATACACTCAAGAACCAATTCCTGAAAAAGTTTGGTCTCCAGAAAGCAGTAATTAGTGTGATTGGAGACAATTTGGCAGTTTGGTCTAAAGAGAAGATGCTGGATCCTGCACAAGCGGGAGATAATGGAACAGTCTATCCGGTCCAGCGAGTGTATACTTTACAGCTTAATCTTTCATTCTAATATAACCTGACAATTATGATAAAATTTGGAAATTATAAAAGAGAATTCGGTTTTCTCGGCAGAATAGCCGCAATAACCGTTATTTTGGTTTCAAGCATTATGTTCGGTTCGTGCGAAAAATACTTGGACATTGACCAATATGTGTACGATCAGACCACACTGGATTCCATTTTCCTTTCCCGCTCCAGAACGGAAGAGTATATCAATGGAGCGGCTGCTCTTCTTCCCGATGAATCAATACTTATGAATGGTTGGGGAGCGGCTTCTACATTGCCCAGTGGATTGGGCTCAGATGAAGCAATCGTTCCGTTCGTAACGAATGGAAATGCTATACTTTATGATGAAGTGAAAGAAACGAACTCATGGTTTAATCCGTGGCCCGAGTGCTATAAAGGAATCCGTAAGGCCAACATCGTATTGGAGAATATATCCAAAAACCAGGAGCTTACCGAGATGGAAATGCGTGATTTCAAGGGAAGGGCTTATTTTCTGCGGGCTTACTTCTATTTCTATTTGGTAAGATTGTACGGGCCTGTGGTTGTACTTCCCGACCGTCCTTTCGATACGGACGAAGATGTAGCGTCAGTTTCATTCGAGCGTTCCACTTACGATGAGTGTGTAGAGAAAATCTGTGCCGACTTTGAAGAAGCAGCTAAATTGTTGCCTGCAAGTCGTATAGATGCATTGCAGTATATACCTACCAAGGGTGCTGCTTTGGCGTTCAAAGCTCGTATGCAGCTCTATGCTGCCAGCCCCCTTTTCAATGGTAACAGTTACTATTCCGATTGGAAAGACTCAGAGGGGAGGAATTTCATTGCCCAGACGGAAGACAAGGTTAAGTGGGGAAAAGCTGCCGCCACGTTCAAGCGGATTATTGATATGAATAAGTATGCCATTCATACTGTATCCAAAATAGTGAATGAAAAGGGTACAGGCACATTGCCTCTTCCCGAGACGGTATCTGATGCCGACTTCCCTGATGGAGCCGGAGGTATAGACCCCTATAAGTCATACAAGACGCTGTTTGATGGTACTTACCAGCCTGAGTTGGTTAAAGAATACATCTATTTTTCAAAAAATAATGGAAACTATATTCTTGTGACACCTTCCAAATTGGGGGGAATATCTTCATTTAGTGTTACTTTAGATATGATTGATGAATACCGGATGGCTGACGGTAGACCGTTTAGTGAAGCTACTCAGGCGGAAAAATCATGGCAGGCAGTGGGACAAGATAAAACATTCTCGTCAGATTATCTTCTTTCCGGAAACAGAGCTCATCGTGATGATGGTCGCGAGCCGCGTTTTTATGCGGCTATTGGTTTCAATGCTTGTATCTGGCCTACAACTTCCCACCGTGACGGTTTGTCAGCAGGTACCAGAAACTATGTTACCGACTATTACTACGGAGGTAGTGCATCTGATATGAATAATAATGATAACAGAACCAGGACCGGATATACCTGCCGGAAATATGTGCATCAGGATGATTGTATCTTTTGGAATGGAGTGGTAAAAGCGAAGACTTATCCGATATTCCGCTATGCCGAAGTATTGTTGGGGTATGTAGAAGCGATGAACGAAATGGAAGGTTCGTATACGGACGAAGATGGGCAGGTGACGGTTACTCGTGATGTGGATCAAATGGTGAAATATTTCAATCAGATTCGTTATCGTGCCGGTCAACCGGGAATCACAACTGCCGATGCAGCCGACCAAAGCAGGATGCGTGAACTAATTAAGCATGAAAGGTTGATTGAGTTTGCTTTCGAAAGTCATCGTTATTGGGATTTGCGCCGTTGGAAAGATGCCTATGACGCTTACAACAAACCCATCAGAGGATTGGATGTAAGTGCTCGCGAATCACAACGCGAACAGTTCTATACAGAAAGAATCTGGAATACAGAAAAAACCATGAAACGTATGTTTTCCAACAAGATGTATCTGTGGCCGCTTGACAGAAATGTGCTGAGAAAGAACGGTAAGTTGGTACAGAACCCAGGATGGAATTAAAATGAAAACAATAAAAGCTGATAATATGAAGAGAATAGCATTTTTTTCGATAACCTTGCTGTTGGCATGTATGGCGGGTTGCGACAATAAAATACCTATGGAAGAGAATTTATGGCCCGAAACGGTTTATCTGGTTGGGGCAAAAGATAAGATTATAAATAGAGATCTGAATATAGGTTATGAAAAAGATACCATATATGCATCGGTTGCCATCAGCGGTTCGCTGCCTACCAAGGAAGATATAACTGTTACTGTTGAAGAATTTCCTTCTGGTATTGAAAGTTATAACCAGAAAGAACTTGGTTCGGATGATATAAAGTATCGTACGTTGACAAATGGTATCTATAGTTTTCCGCAAGAAAATGTAATTGTGAAAAAGGGTGAAGCCTATGGCACGTATCCTGTTCACATTGACCCATCCACTTTGCATATAGATTCGCTCTATATGATGGCGTTTAAACTTAGTGGAACATCTCGTTTTGAACTGGCTAAAGAAGATACAGTGGTGCTAATCCGTCTGAATCTGATGAATGACTATTCAGGGCTTTATTATATGGACGGTGTGATTAAGCCTGCTGATAATCCAAAGGATTCCGTTATCTATAAGTCGCCTCGCACGTTGCAAGCTGTAGTCGATGGTAACACTGTACGTATGTATCATCAAAAGAATGAATGGTCGAAAGGTGCTACAGACTACAGACCCGATTATTGCTTTAATATCACCGTAAATCCGGATAATTCAGTAACCTTGAAGTCTTGGGATAAGTTTAACCTTGTCAGTGGTGGCGGTAAGTATTATCCCGAAATGGAAGTGTACGATTTGTGGTATACTTTCAAAGAGGATGGTATGTTGAAGAAAACCCGGGGATTTGTGTATAAAGAGCGTAAGAACGATGATGAAGTACGCAAGATAAACGACTGGATGGAAGAAAATAGAAAGTACGATTATTAAAAGATTCTATTTTAAGGTAAAGTTAGATTGCATTTTTTATTACCATTAGTTTAAGAAGGTGGTGCTTCGTGAGAAGGACCATTTTCTGTAAATTATATAAAATCTATATCATGAGAACCTATTTTTTCTCTTTATTATTCCTGTGTATGCAAAATGTATTTGCACAAGCACCATTAGCAGTGGAAACGGATTCTATGAGTGTAGAAAACCTTTTTCTACAGCAAATGTCGCATTTCCCTCAGGAAAAGCTTTACCTTCAGACAGACCGTGGCATTTACATGTCCGGTGAAACCCTTTGGTTCAGGGCACATTTAGTAGATGCCCTTATGCTAAAGCAAGCTAATGCTAGCCGATATGTATATGTAGAGTTAGTGAATCCGTTGGGCAACTTGGTGGAGAGAGTGAAAATAAGACCGGACTCTTTGGGATGTTTTTACGGACATATTCCATTGGGTGAAGATCTGCCGGAAGGCAACTATTCTCTCAGAGCCTACACTTGGTTCATGCAGAATATAGGTGAAGAGTACTTTCCTCATAAACTGATTTATATATCCGATCCCGTATCCGAAGCGATATCTCCGGAAATCAGTTATTCTGCTGAAAACAACGACGTTCATGCGGAAATACATTTTCTCAGTAAACCGGACAACCGATCCGTCACTCCCACACAAGCCATTCTTTTCCCCGATGGAGACAGGGACAAAGAAGGAAAAGTCTTATCATTGGAAGGGGAAAATATCCATTACACTTTCAAGAAGAAGGAGATTTCTGCTTCGCGCACGTTTTTGTTACAGACAGTGTATGACGGCAAAATTTCCAATCGCTATTTCAGAATCCCCGAATTGAGTAAAACCTTTGATGTGGCTTTCTTCCCCGAAGGAGGTCATGCAGCTCAATCCACCACAATCAAAATGGCATTTAAGGCCATCGATGCAGATGGTTTGTCTACAGAGGTAGAAGGTCAAGTACTTGACGAAGAAGGTCAGGTATGTGCCGATTTCAAAAGCCAGCATTTGGGTATGGGGAGTTTTCGGATGTATTATGTTCCCGGAAAAAAGTATCATGCCGTTTGTAGTGACGGAACAGGCGTTTCCAAGCGTTTTGATTTGCCCGAACCTTCTCCGGATGCTATCTCCCTGAATACACTTTGGTCTAAAGATTATTTGCGGGTAAGTCTTTCCAAATCACCCGATACCCCATTGGGCACTTCGCTGACACTGGTGGCGCATTTGCGGGGCATCGTTCTGTATGCACAACCCTGGGATGATAAACAAAATTATGTTGACTTTGAAAAAGACTTTTTTCCGGCGGGCATCGTTCATTTTCTGCTGGTTGATGAAGGAAGAAACATTCTGAGCGAACGTTTAGTGTTTTCTCTGCAAAAAAGTACACTGGCGCAGACTGAAGTCCGGCTTGACCGTGAAAACTACTTGGCAAGAGAGAAGGTAGATATGGATATACAGATTAAAGATATAAATGGAAACCCCATGTCAGGCAACTTCGCACTTGCAGTTGTTGACAGAACAGACGTGAAGCCGGATACCGTTTCCAACATTGTTTCCACCTTATTGCTCACTTCCGATCTTAAAGGACACATTGAGTCACCGTTGAGTTACCTGCAGGATAGCCGCAGTTCTTCCTATGCCCTGGATTTGCTGATGATGACACAAGGCTGGCGGAAATACAACATACCGGAGGTATTGAAAGGCAACGTAACCAGCGCATTGCCCTATAATTTGGAACTGGGTGATGAAGTTTCCGGTAAAGTAGAGGGTTTGTTTTCTGCATTGAAAGAGGGACATATCTCTTTGCTCGCCCTTAAAGATTCACTCATCGGGACAGAACTGACGAAGCCTGACCGGAATGGGCGGTTTGTATTCGATAAACTGGAATATCCCAGTGGTACTCACTATATTGTCCAGGCGCTCAGCAAGAAAGGTTCTTCAAAAGTTTTTATCGAACTGGATTCTTACAAATCGTTTCCTGCTCCCCGAATCGGGTGTATTCCCCGCATTGAAAAGCCGCATATCGAGGAGAACTATATGGCAAAGATGGATCAGAAGTATACGATAGAAAATGGAATGAGAGTTTATAATCTGGCGGAAGTGATAGTGACAGGTAGAAGAGAGAGAGTTGTAAAAACGGAATCTCCTTTTTATTCGGTGGGAGTTTCGAAGGTGCTGACGGAAGAGGATGTAAAAAAAGGACATTTTATTTCTACATACGACCTCTTGCGACGTTTGCCGGGTATTACTATCACGAATAATGAAGTGCGTTATCGATTTGCTCCGGTCATGGTGTTGCTGGACAATGTTCCCGAAGAAAACTTTGATTTTGACCTGTTGGACGTGGATGACATCAAAGATGTTTTTTACTCCCCTGCCACTTCTGTCGGTCCTCTTTACGGGTCGGCTGCGGGAAATGGTGCCATAGTAGTCACTACGAAGAATGGGTTTGTACAGAAAAATAAAATGAATAGCAACATGCAGACTATTACGACTTTAGGTTATCAGCAAACTGTAGAATTCTACTCACCGGCGTATGACACGGAAGCAAAGAAAGAATCCGTCAAGCCAGACTTACGTTCTACGATATACTGGAATCCGAGCGTGCAGGTTGATGAATCGGGAACTGTTCAAGTCAGCTTTTATACAGCCGATTCTGCTGCCGATTATGGGGTAGTGATAGAAGGTGTTTGTACATCGGGTAATCTCATTTATTCAGGTGAAAAAGTAATATCGCGGCATAGCGATTCTTATTAATTTTTTGTTGAAGTAATTTAAATATATAGCTTATGAAAAACATTACAAACGTATTTTACGAATTTCTTATAGCTTTATGCTGTTTGATGTCTTCTTCCGCACTTTGGGCATGGGAAGATATGTCGATGCCTCGACTGCATGTTGAAGGCCGTTACCTGGTAGACCCGCATGGGAATAAAGTGAACCTGCATGGGTTTGCGCAGACCTATAGTCCGTGGTTCAATGAGATGGGGCAGAAGTGGGACAATTATGATGTGGAGAAATGCTTGAAATACAATCAAGGGTTGATTGACGATATTATGGCTGCCGGTTGGAAAATGAATTTTCTTCGATTACATATGGACCCGTATTGGTCAAATTCTCCGGGAATTCATGTAGAAGGAGAGAATGACATTTCAGCATTCGATTTCAATCGGTTTAAAAACTATCTTGATAGGGTATTTATTCCGATGGCGGAATATGCTGTCTCGAAAGGACTTTATGTAGTCATGCGTCCTCCCGGAGTATGTCCGGAAAAAATAGCTGTAGGAGATGAGTATAATCAGTATCTCATTAAAGTATGGACACACGTAGCCCAACATCCGAAATTGAAGAATCATCCCAACATTATGTTTGAACTGGCCAACGAACCGATTAATATACTTGGTCCCGATGGTACTTACGGAGCCGGTTCGCAGGGACACTTCGATAAGCTGAAAGAGTATTTTCAGTCGGTGGTAGATGCGATGCGTGCACAAGGTTGCGGTAACATTCTTTGGATACCTGGTCTGGGTTATCAAGGGTTGTATAAAGGGTTTGCCGTCAATCCTATCGAAGGAGATAACATCGGTTATGCGGTACATCTCTATCCGGGTTGGATGGGAAGTGATGGAGAAAATGGGGATGGTGGTTCCAGTACGGGAGGCTATGAACCTTTCCAGAAAGGATGGGATGATTCCGTAGCTCCGGTAGCATCATTCGCACCTATCATGATAACAGAAATGGATTGGGCACCGTCAAAATATAACGCTTCGTGGGGGAAGGCTCATACCGGTACATTCGGTGGTCCCGGTTTTGGAGCAAATATGAAACATATTGTAGATAATTCGGGTAATGTAAGCTGGCTTATTTTTACGGGTGCTGATTTGTTGGCAAAATTTAAGGATACTCCACCTGCTGAGGGAGAAGCGTACACCTTCCTGACCGATCCCGAAGCCTGTCCGTGGCCTACCTATCATTGGTATCAGGAGTATGCAAAGGAAAATTATCCACGTCCTGATTTTACTTATCAGTCACATAGTGATAATGGGGATGGCACATACACTAATCCTGTTATATTCGGTGACTTTCCTGATCCGGATGTAATCCGTGTGGGTGATGTCTATTATATGGTATCCACTACCATGTACATTTTCCCCGGAGCCACCATTCTGAAATCTTATGATTTGGTGAACTGGGAGTATTGCTGTAATCCGTTGGAGCGCATAGAGGCATCCGATGGTTATAATCTTGAAAATGGTCAGAATCGTTACAGCCGTGGCCAGTGGGCAACAGCTCTTCAATATCACAACGGCAAGTTCTATCTCCTGTTTACTACACTGGATGAAGGTGGATACCTATTGACCACTACCGACATTGAAGGTGAATGGGAAAAGAAGAAGCTAAATGATGGCTTTTATGATTGCGGATTGCTTTTTGATAATGATAAAATATACGTAGTTTATGGTATCAACCAGCTTCGTATAGCCGAATTGGATGAAGATTTCAATAAAATTCCCGGCAGTGATAAGGATGTGGTTAAATGGTCTTTCCGCGAAGGGCTTGAAGGGAGCCGTTTGTATAAGATAGGTGAGTATTATTACATTTACTCTACGTATGGAGGATGGCCTGCTTTTCAAACTGTTTTCCGCTCCAAGGATATCTATGGACCTTATGAGGAAAAGAAGCTGATAGACGATGACAACATTCATCAGGGAGCTTTGGTAGAAACGCAGACCGGAGAGTGGTGGACTATGCTTTTCTATGATAAAGGTGCTTATGGACGATTCCCTAACCTGCAACCCGTAAAATGGGTGGATGGCTGGCCTGAAATAGGTGAGAACGGAAGAGGAGTCACTACCTATCGTAAGCCCGATGTTGGTAGGGAATACCCCATAAAGTCATTGCCTACCAATGATAATTTCAGGCATTATAAATTAGGACTGCAATGGGGATGGAATCATAATGCGGACAGATCAAAATGGTCGTTGACTGAACATGCCGGTTATTTGCGGTTGTATACGGCAAATGTTACCGACAGCCTACATAAAGCCAAGAACACATTGACTCAGAGAATTCTGGGGTATCCTCAGGACTTGGAACATTCCTATGGCACGGTCAGGATGGAGATAGGCGAGATGCAGGAAGGCGATGTGGCAGGATTGGCAGTATTTCAGGACCCTTATGCGTTTATTGGCGTTAAAGTCATAGATGGGCAGAAGCGGTTGGTTTATACCACTGCCCCTGTAGTATCGTCGGCTGCAAAATCGGAGCAGATAGGAGAAGTGGTCACTGAACAGGTAATCTATTTGCGCGCTATTGCCAATTACAACACAAGTAGGGCAAGCTTCTATTACAGCCTGGACAACAAGACCTATACGAAATTTGGGGATAACCTGAACATGAAGTATGATCTGACGGTATTCACGGGCAATAAGTTCGCTATCTTTAATTATGCAACTGTCCAGACAGGTGGCTATGTGGATGTAGACTGGTTCTCTACCGAACCGGAGTTTGATGAAGCATTCTATTTTGACGACTCTTTTGAGGGGTATAGTGAAGAATCATTGACCTTAACCGAATTGACCATCAATGGAAAAGAAGAGCTCACTTTGCTTACCGGAAGTTCTTCTACAATTACAGTGAAAGGAATATATGCCGATGGCCATACGGAAGATATTACCATGGCGGCCGATTATGAAAATCAGAATCCGGATGTCATACGTGTAACTAACGGACGTATAATGGCTTTGCAAGATGGAGAGAGTGATATAATTATCAGTTATAAAGGCCCTTTGGGTGACCGTCAGTCTTTAAAGATTCACGTCACTTCTTCTACTTTTCCGCTAACCGCAGAACTGTTTAATCCCAATATTTGGGAGACCGGTTCTTTTGATGAGAATACACATACATTGGTGACCGGACAGTATGGTTTCGGTGGCTGGTGGTACGATAACGGTATTGATTTGTCGGAATATAAATACGTTGTGGCAAAAATAGGCAATGATAACTCAAACAACGGTGCTTCATTTCGTTTATTTGATGAGAATAGCTATTGGTCGGGAGCTGCTGAGTATGAAGTTAAGAACAGTAAGCAAGTGGTTGTTGATTTGAATAATATGTATAAGAGTAATTCTAAAGTGAAACTTGATCCGAGCCATATCTATGGTGTAGGTTTCTGGTCGTTCGGCGGCAGCCCTATTATTATCGATAAAGTCTATCTGACTAATTCCGATGATTACGAAGATCCTACGGGTATCGAGGATGTGACCGTGGATAAAGATCCTCTGGTAGATGTCTATACCATTACGGGAATCAAGCTTCGCACTCAGGTGCGCAGAAGTGAGGTGATCCGGGAACTGCCTGCAGGAATTTATATTGTAGGAAGAGAGAAGATTGCCATATTGAAATAATTCTTTTCTGAATTTTTATGTTGGCATCACTCTGTTTATAGTGACTGGAGTGATGCCACTATTTTATAATCGATGCGATATGAAAGAAAACTGGAAATATGTGATAATAGCTATTTTAGCAATGACTTTATCGTCCATTACAGGATATGCGCAAAATCCGATTGTGCAAACCTGTTATACTGCGGATCCGGCTCCGATGGTTTATGGAGACAGGTTTTATATATATATCGACCGGGATGAAGGGCCTGATTATTACAATATGAATGAGTGGAGAGTCTATTCTTCGGCTGACATGGTGAACTGGACTGATCATGGAGCTCAGCTTCCCTTGACTGCTTTTTCGTGGGCGAAAGCCGGAACCGCATGGGCTGCTCAGTGTATAGAACGGTATGGCAAATTCTACTGGTATGTGTGTTGCACAGATACGGAGTCGAATATAAATGCTATCGGAGTCGCTGTTTCCGATAGTCCTACCGGTCCTTTTAAGGATGCACTCGGAAAGCCGATGATTTCCGGCGGATGGGGATATATCGACCCTACCGTTTTCATTGACGACGACGGACAGGCTTATATATATTGGGGTAACCCCGGCCTTTTTTATGTGAAAGTGAATGAGGACATGATTTCTTATAGTGGGGATATAGTTGAAGTGGAACAAACGGTGGAGGGATTCGGAGGGCCTAAGGAGCCGAAAGAGGGAGTGCAGTATAAAGATTTGTATGAAGAAGGACCTTGGTTTTATAAGCGTGGAGGAAAATATTATTTGTTGTATGCGGCTGGAGGGGTACCCGAACACATTTCTTATTCAATGAGTGACAGCCCGACAGGACCCTGGAAATATATGGGAAAGATTATGCCGTTGCAGGATACGAATAGTTTCACCAATCACTGTGGAGTAGTAGATTTCAAGGGAAAATCTTATTTTGCCTATCATACCGGTTGGCTTCCGGGAGGCGGTGGGTTTTCCCCCTTCGTT
>ERZ780014.456-NODE-456-length-18347-cov-3.02334_pt1 | contig 18347 bp, 13 predicted proteins | sample MGYA00511929_ERZ780014 | MGnify/ENA primary metagenome ERZ780014 (study PRJEB29588, sample SAMEA2155132) | human gut metagenome | biome: human gut; feature: human-associated habitat; material: faeces | place: Denmark | collected 2008/2010 ...
GTTATTTCCCTGTTGAAAATCCCCAATACAGTATAATTGTTTCCATTAATAAGAAAGGTTTACCTGTTAGTGGTGGATTGATGGCTGGTGATGTGTTTAGGCAGATTGTAGACAATATTATGACAGAATGATTCTTTTGTGTATTTAGATAGAAATGTTCGTCAAATCTAGTAGACCTACTTATAAGCGAAGAGTTAAGAAAGCACAAGAAGGAATTAAGTTTGCTACTTATACTCCAGTAGAAGTTAATCAAACAGATTACAGAGACTTAACTAGCATTGACAATCCATTCAATGAGTTTAACTTTGCTACTACTTACGACAAGCCAACTGCTCTTGTAGTTCCTGAAACTACTGAAACTAAGAATGAAGTTGAGACTAAAAGTGAGCCTGTAGTAGTTAATAATCCCACACCTCCTGTAGTAGTTAATAATCCAACTCAAAACGTTAGTACATCTACTACTTGGAGAAGCCCTTATAAGGACAAAGCTAAATGGACTAAAGATTTAAGTGATGCTTACAGGAGAGTTGGTATTACTAATGGCAATGCAATTAGAATGTTATTAGCACAAGACGCACTAGAATCTGGTTGGGGTAAATCAGCTCAAGGTAAGTATAACTTTGGTAATCTGACTACTGGTAGTTCTTGGAAAGGTAACTATGTAGTAGGTAATGATAAGAATGCTAAGGGAGAAGCAATTAAGCAAAAATTTAGAGCTTATGAATCAATGGATGATTATGCTAAAGATAAGATACAGTTCTTAAAGAGACTGTATGACTTTGACGAGAATGATGACATTAATAAGTTTGTAGCTAAGCTTACTGGTAGTAATAAAGGTAAGAGAAGGTATGCAGAAAACGTTAAGTATGCCAACTTACTAACTAATGTCTACAATAGCTTTAAAGATGGTGGAGTAATTAGGTATGATGGAGGTGGTGTAGCCAAGAGAGATGCTATTACTAATTACAGACCTGAGATTCCAACTAGAATCAGAAAGGCTACTCCAGCTGAATACATTAAGTCAGTGGTAAACATCTATGGTCAAAATCAGTCACAAGTAAGTCCTGATAGTAGAAGTAAGTGGCAGCATGAGCAAGCTAGTAAGCAAGCTGATAAGGGTTATACTGATTACATGGAAGCTAAGAAAACTGAGCAAGGTTTGGATAGGTTAAATCAATTTCTTACCTTTACAGACGTAGCAGGTTTAGCTACTGGAGTTGGCAGTCTAGCTACTAAGGGAATTAGTTATGCTGGTAAAAGATTAGTAAAGAAAGGCATGAAAAAGGCTATAGTACAACCAAGTCACTCTAAGTTAACGATTTTTGAAAAACATGGAGTGCCTAAAAGTGAGCGTAATCAGCCAATCAAATCTGAGTTAGATTGGAAAAACTGGAGTAAAGGAGGTTCTATTAGTAAAGAACACCTTGCTGAGTATAATCAAATAGAGAAGAAGGCTAAATTTGAAGGAAATTGGTTACTAACAGAAGATGGCAGAGCATGGGAAGGAGATCCAAGAACGTGGGTGCAACTAATGAGTAAGGATGGTAGCAGATTTAAGAAGGGTGAGTATCCTTCTAACAGTGATTTGTATTACCATGGGTTAGATGCAAATAATAATTTAGACCCAGAACGTATGCAGGAAATGTATTTGGCAAATGACTTTAACAGAGCTAGAACATACACTAATACTTCTCAACCTGCGTCTCCAGAATCTAAAGGTGGTGTGTTGCATTTGGGCATACCTAATACAACTAACACGTTAGAAGTTGATGCTAAGAATGCATCATGGCATAAGATAACTAGCCCATTTACAGGAAAGCAAATGTCTACCGACGAGATTAAAAATCAAGCTTATTCTAAAGGGTACGATGCTGTTACATTCGATAACGTACTAGATAACGGTGCTTATTGGGTGTCTGGAGTAAATCCATTCGCTCCCACACGAGAGATAGTTATTAATAAGACAGTCCCTCGTAAGTCATTGATTTGGAATAATGGAGATTTTAACATTAATAACCCTAACATTTATAAGGTCTTAGCACCTTTCTTGTTAATAGGAGGAACAGAATTATGAGTATGATAAATGAATTTGTTGATAAACATTTACTAGCTTATCAAAGTAAGTATCCTAAGTCTGATGACTTCGAACAGGAATTAGACAATTTCGTTAGTTACTTTAAAAGTGTAAATGGATACAATCAGTATTCAATAGAAGAGTTAAAGAAGGCGTATGAGAAGTGTGTTGAGAATCATTATAATTATCACACGTACAGTCCTATCTATGAAACCATAGATACACATGAACTATTAGATTTGATAAACAACATACACTATCGTATTAAATTGCTGGTATTCACTCCAGACCACAAGTACTCTCCTAAACATACTTATGGTTGTGAGATAGAAGAAGCAGATGAAGATACGTTTTGCGTGGAAGTGTATTCCAATAAGGGATTAGTTAAGAGTTATGACATACCTGCAACTGGAATTACAACTGAAAAGATGCTCCAGATCATAGATAGGGAACGTAATGAGTATAAAAGAAGTTATGGATAGGAGTAACTAACTTTAACATGATTCATTAGTTTAACTGGCTAACAATGAGTAATTTTACATCACAAAAACAAAGCCAGACTGCGCGAAACAATCTGGCTTTGAACTTATCTACATGGTCGTCTTCTGTAATGCTCACAAACGTGTTCCAGTCTGGAGAACCTTACACGAATGTACGAGTGCACGAAGACAGTTTTTGCTTGTAAGCTATTGCTGTTCATAATGCTCTAATTTAAATTAATAACTAACTAATCTCTGTGGATAGTAATTATCTCTTTAGTTAAGACGCAGAAAGTAATAGTTTACAATGCAAAAGTAGCAATTATTATTAATAAACCAAGAGATTCTCACTTCAAAGAACCAAGTAAATGAATTGATATGAACATACGTAAAGTCAAGAAGCAATTAAAGAAGCTCATAGATAGTAAGGTTACTCCATTAGGAGATGTGCCAGTTGTTACTTGGGTACACAGCTTTAAGCCCACCCTAGATTTCATGCTTAATAAACTTGGATTCTATTATAACAATTCAAGTGACACCTATACTAATGGAGTATTGACCTTTAAAGGTATAATCACTCCTTGGCACATAGGGTACAATAAGAATGGAGACTTAAGGTTCTGTGACGCTAAGGTTTACAAAGTCAGATGAAGGCTCGTATTTAGAAATCAATAGTAAATCTTCATAAAGCACTTGAAATACGACTGGATTCTCTGGTTCTTTAATACGACCTTCTAGGCAATCTAAACATACAAAGGTTAAGTATAAGTTTCTATCTTTTCCGTAAGCATCCACAACAAAAGCAGCTACCATGTTAGACTTCTCTTTGTGGCAACAGTAACACTGCCACGGTTTAGGAAACTCTTCCAGCTTCTTTTGTTCACAATAGTATTTAAGTAGTTCATAGACATTATTAGACATGTTTACGGGAGCTTTGGTTAATAAACGCACCCATCCACGATTCTTGCACATAATCTTACAAATTAAAGGTTAATAATGACAAAGATACAAATAACTATTAATACGCCAAGAGATTGTAAATGAAAAAAGCCGACCTAGCAATTAAGCTAAGTCGGCTTTTTGTTTTACTATCTTTGTGTTTTTACTCACCTACTATGTTCAAGTTAACACTTGAAGTAGTAACAGCTATTGATGGTGTATCATAATTACTGTAGGTTACCTTAACATTGAACCATAGGTAAAGATCTTTTCCATACTGTCCAGAACCTAAGGTAGACAAATCATACTCTATGGTTTCATTACTCTTCTGTACCCAAATGTACAAACCTCCAGTAGGATAAAACTCTGTCCATCCTTGAATTAATACGCCTTGTTCAGTACCTACATCAGAAGAAGATTCTGATGCGAGCAATTCAACTGTAATTGCGGTCATTGAACTTGTGGTGTTATTATGAGCTTCGACGTTGAATCCTATAGTTCCACTCAACTTCAAAGTAGTTCCCTGTTGGTTATACTTACCTGGAACTGTCAAATGGTCTGTGTTTGATGTACTTCCATCGAAGTTCATAACATTAGTTAATGGAATTGACCTTGCTTGATCTGATTGTGATGCGTAGTCAAAACTTCCCATGAACTTACAATCTGCGGACAAGTTAACTGGATGAGCAATTGTAAACGTGCCAATTTCAGTTAAGTAATCATACGTACTGTCACTAGTTGGAGTACATCTTAACAATTCAACATAATCCCAAGTAACACCTTCTGTTAATCCGTCAGATGTAGAGACAGATGATGAACCAGCGAATAGCCAATTTGTAGATGCCTGTTCTACATGCAGACCATCAGCAGTAAAGTACCTATAGTAAATAGTCATGTTAGATGCAACTGCGTATTGTGAACTTATAGTTAAGTTTACTTTGCTACCTTCTTGTTTTGCACTAAGTATAGAAATTCTACATGATGGTTTGTCCTGAACTACAATGTAAAGTTTACATACCTTAGCAGATTCATGTTGCAAGAATTGAACTGTGTAAGTTATACCAGGAGTGTCAGGTACTGTACCAGATAACTTCACATCCATTAATCCAGGATTTTCTGTTACTCCATAATCATCAACAACTACAGTCAACCAATTAATTTCTGGAGTGTCAATTACAGTAACATCTACTTTTTCTGCATTGTTAGTCCAATTGTCCATAGACCTTGTTGAAACAAGAGTATTCATTATACTTGTTGAATCAAGTACAAATCCAGGAGAAATTGTATAAGTGTAACTTATAACATCAGGACTTTCAACTACTCCTCCATTTACCCACTGGAACTCATAAGCGTAACCAGTCTGAGAAAGATTAATTGTTAACGTCTTACCTGAATCATTCTGAGTTAAGACTATGCTTCCACTTCTGCTTGAAGTGCTTGTATTTTTAGTTAAATCAACTACAATTGTATCTCCAAGTCTAACTTCTAACCACGAGGGTTTACTTGTAACAGAGTAACCATGGGTAACACCATTCTTAGTACTAATTGCTGGCATTTTAGGAGGACCTATCGTAAACCCACCTTCATTTGCTTTAAATGGACCAGCAGATACGTCTGTTTCACTACCATCACCCCACTTGAATACATAGACATCTTCTACCTTTGCATCCTGAGTACATGCTACTCTAACGTAATTAGTAGATTCAGTCTGAGTAAATGATACTGAGCCTTCTCTGCTAGATGTGTTGGTATTTGCAGCAGCAGTAATAGCACATGAAGTAGTAGATGTATCTACTCTTGATAACCAACTGTTATTAGATGTAGAGTTCCAATCAACATTTGTTTTTGTAAGTGGTTGTTCTACACCATTAATCCATTTGACTTTGTAAGATGTAACTGTACATGATTTTGTTCCTCCACTAGCTGCGAAATTCAAAGTACTAGGAACCACATTAAACGTGTATTTCCATTCTTCAACCACAGGTTCTTTGGTTTGAGTAACAACAATGCGACATTGATAGCCAGACTCTGCTTGCGTAAGAGTTAATGTTCCAGTTCTATCTTTGCCAGTATCGTTATCCTCTAGGCTGTATGTGAATGCTGTAGTACTTGTGATGTTAATCCAACTTGCATCAGATGTAAATCCCGAGATGCTATTGAAAACAGCCCCATTTTTCCTCGATCTGATGTAGAAGGTTTTGTAATCTGCTACAGTTACTTGCCAAGGATAAGTAACGTAAAGCGTCTCTGCATAATTACTTCCACTTGTCCATGTAATTGCAAATTCATACTCATTATCTGCGGCAGCTTGAGTTATAATTCTGCTCTGCTGATCACTAGTTTCTTCTTGAACCCATCTAAAGGTAGCACTTCTAGAATTGTAAGTAGTATTAGCAGGTATTGTAACAGTGTATCTAGTATCACTTACCTTAGAGCCAACGAATACTGATTCTCCAGTAAGTCTAGCACCACTCCATCCAACGGCTACTTGACTTCCACTCTGGCTACCATTAACGTAATACTGCTTGTAAGAAGTAATCGTAAGCACAAGAGTGTCAGCTTATTAGATACGTAAGAGATGCCAAGACTGGTGAACTCTTAGCCTTTATACAAGGAGAAGAAGATGATGATATGTTAGATGAACCAAATGAACAGATAGATAACAAACTTTAATACCGTCTCATTATTTTTGTTAGTTGAGAATGAGTATCTTTATTTCAGATATAATACTCGTTACTAATTAATAAAACTAATCTATGAACAATAATCAAATAGAAAACAAAGAACCAGATTTTTTACTCCCAATGCTCCAGATAGATATGTAAATTGGAATACCAAAGGTATAATGATAGCCTGTAGAGTTATTGTGGTTCTATACATTATTGGGGTAGTTGTAGGACTATGCTTGGGTTATGGTTGGGCAAGCTTGTTTCTTCCTTTTATTCCATTTGCTATAATGGGCTTTCTTGGTTGTATTTGGGGATTGTTTAAGAAGTTCTACAATTTGGGGTATGATAGGGAACGTAGGGTATAACTAATAAAGTTTATTTGTATTATCACAGATATTACTATTCTTAATATATTTGCAAAAAAAGAATAGTATGGCTACAAGTATATTATTGAACAAGTGTTACACCTCTGATCCTTTACCATTATTTATCACGTATTGGTCTTTTATGAAATTTGGGAAAGCAAGGTGTACTCTTGATGAAATCAGTAAATGCGAGGAAGAAATACCTCAATATTTTCTTAAACTCATAAAGAAAGAACAAGTATTTACTGATAGATGTTGGGATATTTCGGCAAATGAGACTGAGTATAATTCAAATATGTATGAGCTATTATCATGTTACTGCATATTATTAGAAAGCACTGATGGAGTATTGATGGATTTATGCAGGCAACTTTATTTCATTAAAAGAAGGGATGAGATTGTTCTTCATTCAATTCAGAGAAAAGAAAATTTGAGCCTAGATGATGATGTCAGAGAGAATATGCAACAATTTCTATTCGAGAAAATTTTAAAAATTTTATATCATGATACTAACCATAGACTAGAGAACTATTACCAATATTTTGTATGGAATAATGGGAAATTGCCTACAGAATTGCCTATTGAGGTAAATGACAAATCGTATATTTATAGCTCTGATGCTCCGAAACCAATAGATATATCCATAAAAGGGTTATTAGCAATAATTGAGGAAGAAAAACAACGCAATGTAGATATTTATGAAATTGGAAAGAAGGTGGTTAAACAGTTGTACCACAATCTCATTCAAAACAACTTTCTTTCACCTTGTATGGAATCAGAGAAGCTAAATACTGCAACATGTTGTTTTATGCATGATACTTTGGTTTATTTAGGTTATCCGGGTAAAGATACATCAATGTTTAGAACTAATAGAGATAAGCGTAAAGCAATACTTGACTATGTAAATAGTCGATTATAAGAATATCAAGAATCCTCCAAATAAAATTGGGGGATTTTATTTTTATTCTAAAATGTACATCCTCCATTATTACATGATTATTTCCTTTCACTACTCTACCTTTGCAGCGTTGTTAGTGATGTTATTAACAACTAAAAAACCTGCATCACAGGAGGCAGTAATATGAATTATGTTAAAAGATAAACTTATGCAAGTAATTGCGCTATCAATGTTGTTAGATGAAGGAACTAAGATAGCTAGGCTATCAGGTAATCGTAACTTTGACGAAAAGGTGGTTAAATCCAAAATGAAGTCCATGAAAGCAAATGGAATGCTAGTTCCCGCTATCATAGTGGATGCAAAGAAAGTTATAGATGCTGGATTGGAGATTGTGGATTTTGAAACAGAAGAACCCGTTAACGAAGCTGATGCAGGCAAGTACGTTGTATTAGTGGATGCAAACCATCGTTACCAAGCTCATTTGAATCTTCTTAAAGCAAATGAAGATTTGAAAGAAGAAGAACGCTATAAAGGAGAGTTCTATCTTATTCGTGCTTTGAATGAAGAAATTGCAGTTGCTAAGATGTTGGCAGAAATCAATATTTGCACAAATCCATGGAAGGGTGGCGATTTCCCAAAAGGAGCAAAAATGGTATGTAAAGAGGAGTTACCTTTACTTGACTTCATTGAAGAACTTACAAGTCAGGGGTATCCTTTACCAACAGCTTCTAAATGGGCAACATTCAAATCAGATATAACTAAAGATGTGATAGCAGATGTAATGGCAGATAAGATAAACGAGAAGTTGCGGAGAACTAGCGGTCTGGAAAGAGGTAAGAAGTTACTAGAAGCAGCAAAGAAAAGCCTATCAGAAAATATTCTTAAAAGCCGAACTATCATTGATTGGATTATTTTCAAGTATGATGAAGCTACTGACGAAAACAAAGCTACTGTAATCGATAAGTTAGTTGCATTCTTTACAAGTCTGGATAGACCTAAAGCGGAACTGATAGAGAAAGCCAAAGGGGTACGTGGAGGTGAAACAAAGGAAGGAATCATCAATGGTTTGCTTAACAGTTTCTACGAGCAGTTTACACAATCTCAAAATACTCCCACAGATGAGTAAAACAAGAAGCCAGTTATCGAAATTGATAGCTGGCTTTTTTGTGTCCGATTACGATAATTTATGATTAAGTCGAATTGAAATTTAACTTTTGAGCATGGTTTATTCTTGTTTTTAATCTATCTTTGTGGTGTTCTTATAATGATTAAAAGTACAAGAATGAAGTACCATTTTCTTAAATCTCAGATAATCAGATAGGAAAAGAAAAGCTCCATTTTTTTTGTACTTATATTCTCCTTATTTCGTATCTTTGGAGAAGATAAGCTGCATCTCGGCAGAACTTTTTCATGCAAGCATGAAAATTCTGCGATCAATTTGCATTATCTTTGTGTTCTCCAAATAAGGAATTATAAATCATTAAATCGTAAACTGAATTATGTTTTCCGGAATAGTAGAAGAATGTGCCACTCTTGTGGCATTGGTAAAAGAACAAGAGAACGTACACTTCACGTTCAAGTGCTCATTTGTAAATGAATTGAAGATAGACCAAAGTGTATCTCATAACGGTGTATGCCTCACGGTAGTCAGCATGACAGAGGATACCTATACGGTTACAGCCATGAAGGAAACATTGGAGCGCTCCAATCTCGGGTTGTTGAACGTAGGAGACAAGGTGAATGTAGAGCGCAGCATGATGATGAACGGTCGCCTCGATGGACATATCGTGCAGGGGCATGTAGATCAGACTGCCACCTGTATCAGTGTAGAAGATGCCGAAGGAAGTTATTACTTCACTTTCCGGTATGCTTTCGATAAGGAGATGGCAAAGCGGGGATACATTACTGTGGACAAAGGCTCTGTAACGGTGAATGGTGTCAGTCTGACGGTGTGTAATCCAACGGACGATACTTTCCAGGTAGCTATTATTCCCTATACGTTCGAATATACTAATTTTCACGATATCAAAGTTGATAGCGTAGTGAACATTGAATTTGACATTATCGGCAAATATATCAGCCGGATGCTCCAGTTTAAATAATAGTTCACCACAGATTGCACAAATAGCACAGAAATATTATCCTTTTATAATCAGTGTTTATCCGTGTAATCTGTGGTGCAATAAAAACATATATCAAATGGACTTTTTACAATTAGTAGCCTCCCGTCAGAGTGACCGCGCTTATGATATGACACGTCCTGTAGAGCCCGAGAAACTGGAACGGATACTGGAAGCTGCCCGTCTGGCCCCATCAGCTTGTAATGCGCAACCGTGGAAGTTTGTCGTAATCAATGATCCGGAACTTTCCGTTAAGGTAGGCAAAGCTACTGCCGGACTGGGGATGAATAAATTTGCTAAGGATGCCCCCGTTCATATTCTGGTTGTGGAAGAATCGATGAATGTCACTTCATTTCTGGGTGCAAAGATTAAGGATAAGTATTTCCCCTTGATAGATATAGGTATTGCCACTGCTCATATCACTTTAGCTGCCGAGAGTGAGGGATTAGGTTCTTGTATTCTTGGCTGGTTTGATGAGAAAGAGATTAAGAAGCTGACCGGTATTCCATCTTCTAAGCGCTTGCTATTGGTTATCACCATCGGATACTCTGTAAAAGAGAAGAGAAAGAAGGCGAGGAAACCGAAGGAAAAGGTGGTTTCTTACAATAAATACTGATTCGGTGATAAAGGGTTAGTGATAAGTGATTAACAGACTACGCTATGACACCGCATGGTACTAATCACTTATCACTAACCCTCTAATATTAAAGATCTTTCAGTAGCACATGGCTTGCGCTCTTATAATATTCTTCCCGTGCATTCATTAATACTTCCCATTGTTCGCTGAACTCCTTGTCCTTATCTATTTTGAAATCCTCCGAACCATGCGTGTCCAGTCTGTCTAACAACAGTGCGACGTTCATCTTATTGATATCCATGGAGGGTTGATAGCCGATATCTTCATTGTTTTCGTCTACTACTTCATGCAATAGATTTATTTCTTGTAACTCATATAGAATCTGGTGTGTCAACCGGATTGGTATCTGACACTCTTCGGATATTTCTTCTGCTGTATATGGTTTTGCATTCTCCTCAAATCTTTTGGCAATGAGGGACATGATAAGGATAGCCACGAAATCCCGATACCTCCGGCTGATATTTTTGGTGTCTTTGTCAAAACTGAAGTTCCGTATGTTTTGTCCCGCATACGTCAGTTCTGCACCAAACAGGCAGATTGTCCACGATATTTGTAACCATAGCAGGAATAGGGGAAGGGCGGCGAAACTACCATAAATAGCATTGTAACGCGATACCCACAACTGACCACTGATGTATAGAAACTGGAATGCCTGGTGTGCCGTTCCTGCAAGAACCCCCGCAATGAGCGCATGCTTGAACTTTACTTTAGTATTAGGCATATAGATGTATAGTCCTGTAAACATGAACCAGGTCAAGGCAAAAGGTATGAGGCGGATCAGGAATTTCAGAATAGGAGCAAGCAGTACAAAATCTTCAATGTACTTCAGCGTTGTACTCATGAAGATGGAGAGACCACCCGAAATTACAATCAAGATAGGCATCAGCAGGAACATAGAGAAATAGTCCGTAATTTTACGGTACATACTTCGTGCCTTTTTTATTTGCCAGATGCGGTTGAAGGTTATTTCAATATTGGTGATCAGGTTGATAACCGTCCATAGCAACATAATTAAACCTACTCCGATAAATATGCCGCTTTTAGTTTCAGAAAGATAAGAGTCTACGAATTGGAGGATGACTTCTGTGGTCTGGTTATGCCCTCCGAATCCCATTCGCACCTGATTCTCCATCAGATTGGAGAAGCCGAATCCACGTGCTATGGCAAATAATATGGCAAGTATAGGGACAATGGCAAGCAAAGTGCTATAAGTCAGTGCAGAAGCATTGTTTACTAGTCTGTCCTTGGTGAAGCGGTTGATACATAAATAAATGGTTTTGATTATATTGTAGAGGGAAAAAGTCGTTTTGGTGACTTCATCCTCTGTAATACGCCAGATGTCGTATGTAAGAAATTTCCAAAGAGCAGTAATACGTTTATTCATAATCAATGAAGAATTAGGAATGAAGAATTATGAATATAGAACGGAGAACTCTATCAAATTGTTGTATCATGCAGAAATTCTTCATTCCTCATTCTCTGTTCTTAAATTAAAAAAAAAGCAGTCGGTCTGTAAGCCGGGTTCTGTTCTCTGTTTTCAGGAAGAAATCTTCATTATTCATTCATCATTCTTCATTCAGCAAAGTGTCTGTCATTTATCTGAGCCGCATGTCACCATACAGGCTTTAGCGGTCTACCCTCCGACATGGAGCGAGCAGCTCTCATAGCGTCGGTTTACATGACCTTACAACTCCCAAGACGCACAGCCCTTGTGTCACCACAAGACTGGTAGGCTCTTACCCTACCTTCTCACCCTTACCCATGCCCAAGGACACCGGCGGTTATTTTCTTCTACGTTACTCTACCCTCGCGGACAGCTTTCTGTTAGGAAGTAGGATGCTCTATGTTGCCCGGACTTTCCTCATACGCCGAAGCGTAAGCGACAGACCGACCGGCTGCTTTTGTCCGGCAAAGATACGATTTTTATGCCAGCGGACACAGAAACTTGTAGAGTTTTTGTGTAAGGGAGGGCTTTTTCCGTATCTTCTCCGTAATTATAGATACGGACCTGATACGGACCTGGCACGGACCGGATGCGGGGTAGATAACCTCCGGATAGCTTCCATTTCTAAACACTTTCTTAATATTCCTGAAAATATATAACCAAAGTAGAAATTATTTCTAACTTTGCTAACACTTAATAACCCCCAAATCATTTTAGCTAATGAAGAAACTTATTCCTATCGTATCCCTGTTCCTTTTTGCTTCGTTGTATTCGGTAGCTTCGGAAATCGGGGATAGGACTATTCCTGCGGATGTAGCACAGTTGTCCGACAGCTTGAAGCGTCAGTATGCTCCTGATAAACGGGTAGCACTCTTTGATGTAGATTATTCCTTTTCCGGTAAAAATGTGATGTTACGTGGTGTGACTACTTCGGCCGAGGCGAAAGCTGCATTACTGAACGGGCTGTCGAAAGCTGACTATCAAGTAATGGACTGCTTACAGGTATTGCCGGATGAGGCTGCACTGGAAGGAAAAACTTATGGTATCATAAATGTATCGGTGTCCAATCTTAGGGTTGATCCTGATTTTTCATCCGAAATGATGACCCAGGGATTGATGGGAATGCCTGTCCGCGTATTACAGCGCGACGGTTGGTATCGCATTCAGACACCGGATAATTATATCGCTTGGGTACATCGTGTAGGTATTCATCCGGTAACGAAAGAAGAACTTCATGCTTGGAACACAGCAGAGAAGATTGTGGTGACTTCTCATTATGGGTTTGTGTATTCTGAACCCAATCAGGCTTCGCAGACTGTTTCGGATGTAGTTGCAGGCAATCGCTTGAAGTGGGAGGGAACGAAAGGTGCATTCTATAAGGTTGCATATCCTGACGGACGGACCGGTTATATTTCCAGATCTATCTCCATGCCGGAAAAGAAATGGCGTGCCGCTTTGAAACAGGATGCTGCCAGCATTATTCGCACGGCACATACGCTGATGGGAGTTCCGTATCTTTGGGCAGGCACTTCTTCCAAAGGGATAGATTGCAGTGGCTTCATGCGTACCATTCTTTTCATTCATGATATCATCATTCCTCGAGATGCTTCACAGCAAGCGTATGTAGGCGAGCATATTGATATCGCTCCTGATTTCAGCAACCTGCAACCGGGCGACTTGATCTTCTTTGGACGTAAAGCTACGGCAGATCGAAAAGAACGTGTGGTGCATGTGGGAATGTATATTGGCAATAAACGTTTCATTCATTCGCAAGGTGATGTACACGTCAGTAGTTTTGATTCTGCCGATGAGCTTTTTGACGAATATAACCTCGGACGCCTTCTGTTTGCTACGCGCGTGCTACCTTATATAAATAAGGAAGCATCCTTGAATACTACGGAAACGAATCCTTATTATAAATAATAAAGTTACGAACTACAAGCTACAAGTAGCAATGCTCTCATTCTGCAAAGCTCTTGTAGCTTGTGGCTCCGTAGCTAGTAGCTCCTAACTTAAAAACAAATATTATGCAAAACAGAAGAGATTTCCTGAAAACAGCTGCTTTTGCCGCATTGGGCTCCGGTGTGGTTATCAATGATGTATTTGGAGGAGAAAGCGCTCCAAAACTGTTCAATATCAATAAAAGTGGTGTGAATGCCAGGATGAAATTGCGCTTCTTTCCATATGAGTTGAAGTTACGTCATGTTTTTACAGTGGCTACTTACTCACGCACTACCACTCCTGATGTACAGGTAGAGATTGAATACGATGGTGTTATTGGTTATGGTGAAGCTTCCATGCCGCCTTATTTACAGAAAGAACTGGGTACGATGGAAAGTGTACTGGCTTTCCTGAAAAAAGTTCAGGATATCATCGGACAGTTTTCCGATCCTTTCCAATTGGAGGATATTCTCGCTTATGTAGATAAGCTTTCACCGGGAGATGCCGCCGCTAAAGCTGCTGTAGATATTGCTTTGCACGACCTTGTGGGCAAATTGCTGAGAGCTCCGTGGTATAAGATATGGGGATTGGATAAGGAAAAAGCTCCTTCGACCACTTTTACCATTGGTATCGATACGCCGGATGTGGTACGAGAAAAAACGAAGGAATGTGCCGAGCAATTCAATATTCTTAAAGTAAAGCTGGGGCGTGAGAATGATAAAGAGATGATTGAAACAATCCGTTCGGTGACCGACCTGCCTATTGCCGTCGATGCCAATCAAGGTTGGACGGATAAGCATTATGCCATTGATATGATACAATGGCTGAAAGAAAAAGGGATTGTCATGATTGAGCAGCCGATGCCTAAAACCCAGTTGGATGATATTGCCTGGGTGACACAACAGAGTCCGTTGCCTATCTTTGCTGATGAATCTTTGCAGCGTTTGAGTGATGTGGCCGGTCTGAAAGGTGCATTTCATGGCATCAATATCAAGTTGATGAAATGTACCGGTATGCGTGAAGGCTGGAAGATGGTGACATTAGCACGTGCTTTGGGTATGAAAGTGATGGTGGGCTGTATGACGGAAACATCCTGTGCTTGCTCTGCTGCTGCCCAGTTTTCTCCTGCGGTTGACTTTGCTGATCTGGATGGCAATCTGCTTATTGCCAACGACCGTTTCAAGGGAATGGAGGTCGTAAAGGGCAAGATCACGTTACCAGATTTGCCTGGCATCGGAGTTGTGAAACTGTAAGGATCCTGAATCGTAATTCAATTTCCGTTCTCAATTATCATCTATAAATTAGCTTATTATGAAAAAAGTATTGTATGCTGCTGCCTTGCTTTTCCTTGTAACTGCCTGTACTCCAAAACCGGAAAGCAAGCCCTATACCTGGGAAGATGATCTGCACCAACGTCTCCTCACTGATTTCTCTCGTACGGAAGATGAAGTGAAAGAGTATATTCGTAAGTATATTCCTGATGTTTCCGATGAGCAGATGTGCCAATGGGAAGCCTCCAAAGCATTGGAGTGTATGACTCTGAATGGTGAGAAGCGTTATTTCCGTAATGCCGCACCTAATTTATTCCGTGTAGACTCTGTCTGCTATCAGATAAAGGCTGCCAAAGATGGCGTCTCCTTCAGTGGCAGTGAAAAAGTAAATATGGAGAACCTACCCGAAATCATTGCGAGTGTGAAAAAGAGTGGTAATCCTATCACTGCTCCCAAACGAATGCGAATCACCTATACGCTCACGGTAGACAGTAATGCCGTTCCTGCCGGAGAGCTCGTTCGTTGCTGGCTTCCTTACCCACGTACCGACCAGCCACGTCAGCAAGATGTAAAATTCATCTCTGCCAGCGAATCCAAGTATACTTTATCCCCACAGGATTGCCTTCATAGCACTCTCTACATGGAAAAACGTGCAGTGCAAGATCAACCAACCGTATTCTCTGAAAGTTTTGAGTATACAGCTAATGCTGAATGGCATAATTTGAAACCGAAAGATATTCAGCCCTATGATACAACTTCTTCTATATATAAGGAATATACGGCTGAACGTGAGAAGCATGTCATTTTCTCACCACGTATGCGTGAACTTGCTGCCAAATTGACAGCTGGGGAAACCAATCCTTTGTTGAAAGCTAAACGCATCTTCCGTTGGGTGAATGATAACTTCCCTTGGGCTTCTGCCCGGGAATATTCTACTATAGAAAATATTCCCGAATACGTGTTAGATAATCATAAAGGTGATTGTGGGCAGGTTAGTTTGCTGTTTATTACGCTTTGTCGTATCAGTGGTATTCCTGCCCATTTCCAGAGTGGTTTTATGATGCATCCTAAAGCATGGAACCTGCACGACTGGGCGGAAATCTATTTTGAAGGCATTGGCTGGGTTCCTGTAGACCAATCATTTGGCATCCCTACTTTTGCCCGTAATGCGGATGAAGAATATTTCTTCTTGGGTGGCATTGACTCCTGGCGTATGATAGTCAACAGCGATTACGGTATGCCGCTGATACCCGAGAAAAAATATCCTCGTAGTGAAACGGTGGATTTCCAGCGTGGTGAAGTGGAATGGGAGGGAGGTAACCTTTATTTTCCGAAGTGGGATTATCACATGGATATAGAATATCTCGATAATTAAAGAGGTACTTTTCCCTGAAAACAGACCATCTATTTTAAACGGATAGATGGTCTGTTTGATTTTAACGCCTATCTGCCTTATTTTCACGTCAGTAAACGTGCATAAATGTAAAATTGTCAGGTTCTGTCGTTAACCGCTGTTAAGCCCCAAAAGTTCACTGTTAAAAGAGAACAAAAAAGAGTGACAAGCGGAATAAGTGAACGATTTTTGTCGTTATTTTAACGTCGAAATGTTAAACAAAACTTGAATATTAACAATTAAAAGAATAGAAAATTAGTATGAAACAGACAACAAAAAACATTCTCGGGGTTGCAGCTATCGTACTTCTCAGCTCAGGAGTAGCAGGTTTAACCACCTATAAGATGCTGCAAAAAAATATGCCTGCTGATAGTACCAGTGCATTCAATGAAATGTTCCAGCAAAATCCGAACGTACGTTTGGCCTCTTATAATGCCGTTGATGCGCAACCAGTAGATTTGACGCAAGCAGCAGAAAATTCAGTTCACGCTGTGGTGCATATTCGTTCTACTCAGACTTCCAAAGTTCAGGAAGTAGAAGTTAGAGATCCGTTCTCTGATTTCTTCGGTGAATTTTTCGGTGGTCGGGGCGGTACGCAAAGACGTCAGGTACAGACCCCTGAACGTACAGGCTTTGGTTCCGGCGTTATCATCTCTAAAGATGGATATATCGTAACGAACAATCACGTAATTGCAGGTGCAGATGAAATCAGTGTGACGTTGAATGACAATCGTCAATTTAAAGGACGTATTATTGGTACGGATGAAGAGACAGACTTGGCTCTAATCAAGATAGAAGGTGATGACTTTCCAACTATTCCGGTAGGTGATTCTGATGCACTGAAAGTTGGTGAATGGGTGCTTGCAGTAGGTAACCCGTTTAATCTGACTTCTACGGTGACTGCGGGTATTGTCAGTGCTAAAGCACGCTCTTTAGGCATGAGTCAGCAAACTGGTAAACAGAGTATCGAGTCGTATATTCAGACTGATGCTGCAATTAATCAAGGTAATAGTGGTGGTGCATTGGTAAATGCTCAAGGTGAATTGATTGGTATCAACGCTGCTCTTTTCTCTCCGACTGGATCAAATACAGGTTATGGTTTTGCCATTCCTACCAGTATTATGAAGAAAGTGGTTGCTGATTTGAAGCAGTTCGGTACGGTACAACGTGTGAAATTGGGTGTGAGTGTAACAGCACTTACTGAAGAGCCGGGTGACACACAGGTTGCTGATAAAGCTGGTAAGAAGTTGAGTGATATAAAGAAAGAAGCTAGAGAAAAATATGGTGTTATTGATGGTCTTTGGGTACGTGAAATCGTAGAAGGAAGTTCTGCTTCAGGTTCTGATATTAAAGTTGATGATGTAATCATTGGCATGGATGGTAAGGCTATTCATAAATTTGCTGACTTGCAGGAAATCTTGGCAAAACATCGTCCGGGAGATAAGGTACAAGTGAAGGTGATGCGTGATAAGAAAGAAAAGAATATAGAAGTTACGCTGAAGAATGAACAAGGTACTACGAAGATTGTGAAGAATGCCGATATGGATATTCTTGGTGCCGCATTCCGCCCTGTACCCGATGAATTGAAAAAACAATTGAATCTGGGTTATGGTCTTGAAGTAACAGGGGTTAGCAATGGTAAGATGGCAGAAGGTGGCGTCCGTAAAGGTTTCATTATCCTAAAAGTGAATAATATACCGATGAAGACTGTGGAAGACTTGGAGAAAGTGATGAAAGAAGCTGCTAAGACTCAGGAACAGGTTTTGTTTATTACAGGTATGTTCCCCTCTGGAAAACGTGGCAGCTATGCAGTAAGTGTCGCTCAGGATTAATGGCTGGCATCGCTAAATTGTAGATTGTACATGTGAATAGGTAAGAAGATTGTAATATTAGCTAACAAAGAAGAAAAAGGATGTCGACAACTAACTTGTCGGCATTCTTTTTGTTTATATTGTATAGTGAATAAGATAAAAAAGTTAGGGCAAGTTTGCTTGTAACAAAATAATTTGTCGTAACTTTGCAACCCAAATCTGTTTTAGAAGAATGAGACAACTTAAGATTACAAAAAGTATCACTAACAGAGAGAGCGCTTCTCTTGACAAGTATTTGCAGGAAAT
>ERZ780014.457-NODE-457-length-18327-cov-7.18383_pt1 | contig 18327 bp, 15 predicted proteins | sample MGYA00511929_ERZ780014 | MGnify/ENA primary metagenome ERZ780014 (study PRJEB29588, sample SAMEA2155132) | human gut metagenome | biome: human gut; feature: human-associated habitat; material: faeces | place: Denmark | collected 2008/2010 ...
TATGCGAAATGAGCGAAGCGAAATGGAGCATAACCGAAGCGAAATGCCTGCAAATATCGCATAACAAATATGCATCCCAGCGGGATGCGATTTCACCATCAATGGGCGATTTGATGTTGTCGCATTCCGCTGGAATGCATAATACCTACATATCTATTGCAGGCATTTCGAAAAGATTCCATTTCGCTTCGCTCCATTGCATCTTTTCTGCATACCTGCCTACACACATCAAATTCCTAACGGAATTTCATCGCATCATCTTCGGAACAACATGTATATCATTTCCAAAAAAAATCCGTATCGCAATCAAGTGTTACGGATTTTTATTTCTATGCTCTTAATAATACGCTTCTTATTGTATCATAAATAAAAGAATGTAATTTCCCTGCGCTTGTGCTGATATGTATACCTCTTTGTATGAATTTCTAAATCGCTCAGGAGTCATTGGTGCATATATACTTATATAAATCCTCTAGTCGGATTGCATTATTTTTTCTCATGAAATCTTCAATAGAGTCAACGACAATAACCCCTTCCATATTTGTCTGAGTACATTCCTTGATTGCCCCACTTTCTATTTCATTAATTATGTCTTGAATGTTCTCTCCCATTATTCAAATTTCTTGTTACTATAAATAGTATATTATCCACAAATATACACCTTTTTTCTAATTACCAGGTATTTGTCAATAAAAAAAATTCAAATTTGAGAATTAGTAATCCCATTTTACTGAAAGCACTGAAAGATTTGAAATTAAGAAATGCGAAATTTACTGGGAATGATTTGGTTGTTACAAAAAAATACTCTATATTTGTGACATAATTTGTAATTTTATCATGAAATAATGACAATGGCATGTATAAACGTAAACTAAAAATTGAACAAGAAAATGGTGATAGCTATTTCCTTTGGGGAGCTCGTCAAACAGGAAAAACTACTTGGCTCACAACAGAATATCCGAATTGTAGATACTATGATTTGTTGAGACCGACGGAGTTTGAACGATTGTTGCGTAATCCAGAACTTCTTTCTCAAGAGCTTGATGGGTTTGGAGAAGGCGATATCGTTGTGATTGATGAAATACAAAAACTTCCTTTGTTGTTAGACGAAGTGCACTATCTGATTCAAAGAAAGGGCATTCAATTTGTGCTCAGTGGCTCAAGTGCTCGCAAATTGAAGCGTGTGGGCACCAACTTGCTTGGCGGACGTGCTTCGCTTGAGCAAATGTTTCCGTTAGTGAGTGCGGAGATACCAGATTTTGATATTATGCGTGCTGTCAATAATGGTATGATACCACGTCATTACGCAGTTTCAAATCCCACACAGAGGCTTAGGGGGTATATTGGCGTGTATCTTAATGAGGAAATTCGTGAAGAAGCCTTGGCGAGAAACCTTTCAACATTCGCTCGCTTTTTAGAGGTTGCTGCTCAATGTGATGGGGAAGTTTTGGTGTATAAGAATGTGGCTCAAGATTGTGGAATTGACCACCGCACCGTGAAAGAGTATTTCGCCATACTTCAAGACACACTTGTGGGCTATTTAATCCCTGGTTTTACATCATCAAAGAAGCGTAGAGCCATTGCCGCGCCAAAGTTTTATTTTTTTGATGTGGGTATCACCAACTATTTGCTTCGCAGGTCAAATATGGTGCTGGGTACAGATGCATTCGGGCACGCATTCGAACACTTTATAATTCAAGAGTTGATAGCCTATATTGGATATAATCATTTGTGTGAACAGTTGTCATATTGGCGCACGGCTACGGGTTATGAGGTCGATGCAGTTGTTGGTGACGGACGTGTGGCGATTGAAATAAAGGCTGTAGAAGAAGCTAAGTCGCGTCACACTAAGGGTTTGAAGGCGTTTAGTGAGGATTATCCTGAAGCGAAGTTGTATATGGTGACATTCGATAAGTATAGACGGACTCTTAATGGGGTTTCTGTTGTCCCTGCAATGGAATTTCTTTCATCACTTTGGAAAGGAGAAGTGATATAAGCATGCTCTAATTAGTGGCAGGATTGGAGTATTAAAGTTTTTCATTATCTTTGTGGTGATGAAGAAATTTGATGTGCATAACGATACTGAAAGTAAGTTTAGGGTGCTGATGGTGTGTTTGGGCAACATTTGCCGGTCGCCGTCGGCACATCATGTGATGGAGTACCTGATTGAGCAGCGTGGGCTGAGCCACTTGATAGAGGTGGACTCGGCTGGCACCTACGGCGGGCCTGGCGGCGCACAATCGTGGCTACGGCCTCACGCACCGTGCACGCAGGGTGACGGACAGCGATTTCGATGATTTCGACCTGATAGTGGGTATGGACGCTGGCAATGTGAGCGACCTTCGCATGATGGCTGCCACGCCCGACGAGGTGGCAAAAATCGATATGATGGGGCGATACATTCGCCGTTTTCCGCACTACGATTATGTGCCCGACCCCTACTACGAGGGCGCAGAAGGCTTTGAACTGGTGCTCGACTTGCTCGAAGACGCTTGCGACAATCTTCTCGACCATATTGTGGAGAAATTAGGAGTTAGAAATCAGAAATCAGAAATCAGAAATTAGAAGTTAAGGAGTTAAGAAGTTAAGAAGTTAAAGAAGTTAAGACGATACCGTTGTATTCTGTAATTTGATTTCTTGCTATTCTGATTTCTCTGCATTTAGATATATAAGGCTATTGACCATTGATATATAAAAAACAATTATTTTGATATGAAAAAGATGCTTTCGATTGTGGCTTCCACTGCGGTGGCTTTGACCGCATTGGCACAGCAAGCCCCTATCGCCGTGCGATGGGAGATGGGGCGTAATGGTGCTGAAAAGGGCTATTACAGTTCGCGCTTTGTGATTAAGAATGTGAGCCAATCACCACTTGAAAAGAATTGGCAATTCTATTTCAACCAGTTTTCGCGTCGTCTGAAATTGAGCGACCAGTTGCCTGTTGACATTAAGGAGGTGAGCACTACCTACTATCAGGTTACGCCCAACGACCGCTACCGCACGCTCGCTCCGGGCGATTCGATGGTGGTGGATATGCTGATGCGTGGCACGATGGTGAACATCTGTTATGTGCCTATGGGTGGGCATGTGGTGATGAATGGCGACACCAAAAAGCCTATTGGCGTGAAAATTGCCATCGCTCCGCTCGACAATCCCGAACAATTCCAAAGTCGCCCCAACGACTATCCCGACGGCAACAGAATGTATGCCTTTAACCAAACGCTGCAAGATGCGCAAGCACCTGCCCACTGCTACGACATTTTCCCAACACCAAAAAGCGTGACACTGACAGGCGGACACACTTCTATTGGCAATGTGGTGGCTGTGAAGGGCGGTAAGTTTGGCGATGCCCGCCGCTTTATGCTCGATGAACTGAAAAAGCGTGGCGTGTATACCACAGGCAACACTTCCACCACTATCACGCTGACGGCTGATAAAAAACTGTCGGGCGAGGCTTACGAAATGGTGGTAACAGATGGCAAGGTGCTGATTGCCGCTGGCTCGGAACAGGGCTGCATGAATGGTGTGAAAACCTTGATTTCCGCCCTCGACCACAGCAAGGCAAACCGCTTGGAAAATGCCGTGGTGAAGGATTGTCCCGACTTCGGTTATCGTGGTTTCATGCTCGATGTGTCAAGAAATTTCACCACTTTCGAGAATATGAAGCGAGTGATTGATTTGCTGGCTTACTATAAGTTGAATGTGCTTCACTTCCACTTCTGCGACGATGAGGCTTGGCGTGTGGAAATCCCCGGACTGCCAGAGTTGACCGATGTGGCATCGCGCCGTGGCTGCACCTTTGACGAAAACGAATACATTGCCCCCATCTTCGACGGCAATGGCAATCCCGACGACCTTAGCCAAAGTTCCAACGGCTACTACACTCGCCAGCAGATGATTGAACTGCTGAAATATGCGAAGTCGAAAGGTGTGAAGGTGATTCCTGAAATCGAAACCCCTGCCCATGCCCGTGCAGCACTCGTGGCAATGAAGGCACGCTACAATAAGTATGCCGCCACCGATATGGCAATGGCGGAGCAATACAAGATGTGGGACGACAACGACAAGAGCGTTTACACCTCAGCACAGTCGTATCACGACAATGTGCTCAACGTGGCACATGAGGGCGTGTTCAACTTTGTATATAAGGTAGTTGACGAACTTGAGAAGATGTGGAAAGATGCAGGTTTGAAACTCGACATCGTGCATCTTGGTGGTGATGAGGTGCCAAAAGGCTCTTGGGACGCTTCGCCCGACATTCAAGCCCTGATGAAGGCAAAAGGTTTGAAAGATGCCCACGAAGTGAGCGAATATTTCATTAGCCGTGTCACCGAGCACCTCGCTCAAAAGGGCATCAAGGCTGGCGGCTGGCAGGAAGTGGGCCTCGACCACCCCGACAGCCACAATGCCACCGTGGCACCACGCTTTGCGATGGTGAACGCATGGAGCACAGTGGGCAGCCGTGCCAACATTCCTTACCGCTTGGCAAATGCGGGCTATCCCACCATTCTCTCTAATGTGACCAACTTCTATGTGGATATGGCTTACACTTGGCATCAGTACGACAAGGGATTGCACTGGGGCGGTTATTGCGATGAATACGCTTCTTGGTTTGCACAGCCCTACGATGTGTATCGCTCAGAAAGATACGATTACAATGGCGTTGCCCTCGATGTGCTGAAATCTGCCGAAGGCAAAACGCCACTTCAAAAGCCCGAAAACATTATCGGTGTGCAAGGTCAACTTTGGTCCGAAACCATTCGCGATTTCGACCAAGTGCAATACTATATGCTTCCTAAAATCTTCGGTTTGGCACTTCGTGGCTGGGACGCAAAACCCGAATGGGACGATGCAAAGCCCGAAACCTACATCGCCGCCAGAGCCAACTATAATGCAAAGGTGGGCAAGGAATTAGGCGTGTTGAATATGCTGGGCTTCAATTTCCGCATCGGTATGCCTGGCGCAAAGGTTGAGAACGGAAAATTGCTCGTCAACACCCAATATCCCAGCGAAAAGGTGTGCTACACCCTCGACGGTTCAGAACCAACGGCAAGTTCGCCAGTCTGGACTGCCCCAGTGGTAGTGCCCGACTCCGCCAAACTGATTAAGGTGAAGGCATTCTACTTAGGCAAGGAGAGCCTCTCCACCTACCTCTGGAGATAAACCTTAGTTCATTAACTCATAAGGAGGCGTGTCAAATTCACAATATGACACGCCTCCTCATCTTTTTCTCACATAGAGGGAAATATTATTTCACCACTATTTTTTTGCCTTGATAGATGTAGATGCCTTGGCTTAGACCTTCAGTTTCGTCGGCGTTGGTTTTCACCACGCGTCCATCGATGGAGTAGATGTTTTTGTCGGTGTTGCCGCTTACAGAGGTGATTTCCGTAACGCCTGTTGATCCTCCATCTTCTTTATAGGCGCAACCTTTGAAAATAATTTCGCCACGGCTGTTTTTCACACATTTCAATCCACGAAGATTGGTCAATCCATTTACATATTTCAAGTAAATGTCTGGTTTTATTAAAGTCATTACCGACGAATTGGGGCCAATTCCCTCTATTAGCTCTACCGTGGTACTGCCGTCGTCGCTTTTCCATACGCCTTTGTTGCGCATATACCCATCTATTTCCACTTGCGTTATAGCAGGGGTGACAGATGACGGCATTCCTGCAAACTGCTGTTTTGCCATGTTGTTGAAGTCATATAGCAATACGGTTTCACTATAGTCCCCCATGATTGAGTACACATTGTATGGACCCTTTTGAAGTGCTTCACACATGGCGTCGTTGATTCGCGCATACACTTTTTTGTCAATTTCACACATGTAAGCCAGTGGCCATTGCGGCGATGTAAGGGTCTTTGTGTCGTAGAAGTATAGTTTTTTGAAAGTAGTATCGTTGATCAGCGTGTCGCCTCTAAACTCCATCATGCAAACATTGTCGGACTGGTTGCCGTTATCACGTGCTTGATACTCCCACACTTTACCTTCTTGCACAAGGGGCATGTATTCATATTCTGCGGATGCACTGCTACACGCCACCATCGCAGCCATAAAAAACATGATTTTTTCCATAACTTATTTTTTTTATTAGTTAATAAAGAAATTGATTGTTTATTTTATAATCACTTGTTTTGAGTCAACTAAAGCTCCATCAACCATAAGAGATACGACACATGGGCCATTAGGGATATTGCCTATGCCTGCCGTGAAATTCTGAGTTTTCTCTTCAATTGCAATTTCGGTTTTTAACAATGGGGTCATTGTAGATGTTATTACTAATTTTGACTTGGTTGGGACTTCCGCTGTCAGAAGAATTTTAATGATGCCGTTTGACGGATTTTCAATAGATTTAATTTTTAATCCTACAGATTTCTGGGCAATATTTTCATTGTATTCCTTTTGGCAAATTAATGACATGCCTCCAACCAACTTGTTTTTATCGTTCATCAATGTGATATGTACAACATTTGCAGATTCATTTGAACAAGTAGTATTTGTCATATTCCTACGAACCAATGTCACATTTTGTTTTTCTGAAGCGGGGAGTCGTAAAGTTGATATTCCAATTTCGTTTTTTGTCTTGAAAAGAAACTCATTATTTTCAACGAAGTCATCTAAATCATCCCCATCATTGACTGTTGCAACTGTTAATTGCTTACTTGATTCAGATGGCAATATTGCAAATTCTGCAACAGAAGAATTTGCATCAATCTGTCCACCATTTGGATTGTAAAATTGAAAACTCTTTTGAGCCATATCCCGACATTGTAACACAGGTGTTTGTGTCAAATCAGTGCTATCAGATATTTCGGATATGTTTATATGTGCAGAGTCTGAAATATGTGTGAGTAAGCTAAAGCTGAAACTGCAGTTCTGTTCTATTCCTTTGCTATATATTGCATCAGGTAATTGCCATGGGATTACTTCGATGCAAGACTCTCCAACGGGAATAGGTTGAGTGATTTCAATTGATGCTGCAACTCCGCCAAATGTTTCATTGTCTTTGCCATTCCATATAGTTGGCGTTTGGTTTAAGGCAGGCTGTGACCACATCAAATGTAGATATTTACCATGCCCCTCATAGTCACAAATCCCCCTATTTGTTACTCGAACATAAGTGTAGAGAGTCTCGTTCCGGGAGGTTATAGGTTCAATGACAGACTCTATACTATTTAATTCTGTATCCGTCAAAGTCCCAGAAGTGGACGTCCATAAATCAGGGCTATTCCAATACACTTTCGTCGTAGTATTTGCTTCTTTCCCTGTATCTTCAATATTATCTCTTACAAAAAGAGAAACTGTATCAGGAATATGATTAAACGATAAGTCTTCTCCAATTGTTACAGGATTGGAACAATATTGGGCTTGTTCCCAATTACTGTTTTTCCTAAAGCCTTTTTCTTTTTCCATTTGAAAATACGCTTCTGCATTCTGTGTGGTACTGATAAATGTTTCTTCCAATGACACCCTTCCATTTCTATCGAAATCAGCATTAACGGGCCTTGGTGCAGACCCTTCTATGTAGTTTGCAGTGTTGTCATACTCAAAGTCGAGCCTTTCTCCATTGAGCGCAGATGTCCACATATGAGAGAATACATTATAAGCATTCTTCATTTTAAAAATGTCGCCCCAACGTTTGACTAAGAATGACTCAGAACACTCATCTGCAGCGCAGGCTGTGATAATGGTTCGTCCTGGAGCTTTAAGCTCATTAATAAACCCTCCTGAATAGCAATTTTGCATTACGATTGTTTGGTATTTTGCAGGAATAGAATCAAGTAGCTGCTTTAACTCAAAATCATACAGGTCTCCATCCATCATTGCGACGTAGTAATGGTGCGTTTTCTCGTCATAGCCTCCATGACCGTCGAAATATAGAAGCAAATGACATTCTGAAGGAATTACTTGTTGCTCTCTTAAATATGCTATAAAATTTTTCTTCGTAGGAGAATCTCCGCAAGAAGACTCATTCATATAACTAAAAGAGCCTTGTGGTATGTTGTAATAATCTTCGCAGTTTGCTGTGACCGAACTTTTCATGAAGATATAGAAATTGTAATATGGGACACCATATTTTTTTGATAGCACATCATAAAGATACTTCAGGAGTATTGGTAATATAGTTTACCCCTTCTCCATTTTTGCCCCATAGGACAAGGTTGACAATATTATGTCGCGGTGGCCTATTTCCTTTGACAGAGAAAGATGGAATATCTAATAAATCAGTAACGTTTACAGGAATATACACAAAAGTACAATCATGTTCCCAATTGCTCATGGGATTTTGGTCTATGAAGACCACCCACAAAGAGTCTTGAGTTTCTAACCATGGATTAGAGCTGAAAGCCGTTGGGGTAACGTGGCAACCACAAGCATCATTAATTACTCTTGGCACCTTACCATAATAGTACAAATATTCACTGTTGCTGTTAAGTTGTTTTGCTACATCAATAGCCATTTGTGGTGTCACTGTTTTCTGAGCACCCAAACTTGACTGGCATGAAATAAATAACGCTAGTACTGAAACGCATCTCAAAAAATAAATTTTCATAAAATAATAATTTTTATTTGTTAATAAACAAAGGATAATGGTAAATAAATAGGATAACGGAAAACAAAAAAGAAAGCCCCCGTTATGAGTATGGTCATTTTTTTGTTTAGGAGTGCTTAAAGTTACATCTTTTTTTTGAGGGGGTAACACATTTTGTGGATAAATGCTATTATAGAGCAAAAATTAACATTGTTTAACATTTTAGGTCGCATCGGGTGCTTGATGATGCGTTTTCTTGTGACATGATAGTGAGGTAGATAGGGGAAATGTGGGGCGTTTGCGATGAACATGCTTCTTGGTTTGCACAGCCCTACGATGTGTATCGCTCTGAAAGATACGATTACAATGGCGTTGCCCTCGATGTGTTGAAATCTGCCGAAGGCAAAACGCCACTTCAAAAGCCCGAAAACATTATCGGTGTGCAAGGTCAACTTTGGTCCGAAACCATTCGCGATTTCGACCAAGTGCAATACTATATGCTTCCTAAAATCTTCGGTTTGGCACTTCGTGGCTGGGACGCAAAACCCGAATGGGACGATGCAAAGCCCGAAACCTACATCGCCGCCAGAGCCAACTATAATGCAAAGGTGGGCAAGGAATTAGGCGTGTTGAATATGCTGGGCTTCAATTTCCGCATCGGTATGCCTGGCGCAAAGGTTGAGAACGGAAAATTGCTCGTCAACACCCAATATCCCGGCGAAAAGGTGTGCTATACCCTCGACGGCTCAGAACCAACGGCAAGTTCGCCAGTCTGGACAGCCCCAGTGGCAGTGCCCGACTCTGCCAAACTGATTAAGGTGAAGGCATTCTACTTAGGTAAAGAAAGCCTCTCCACCTACCTCTGGAGATAGCACCACGCACATAACGAAAGATTGCACGAATTTCGCGACCATTCCGTTCGCCCCATTCGTGCAATTTTCGTTTTTTTTAGTTGGAAAAATAGGCGAAAATCAAAATAAATTGTTAATTTTACGAAGTTTTAATTCAATCATAGTATCGAATAAAATGAAGAAACTCACAGTAGTGGTTCCATGCTATAATGTGGAAAATTATCTTTGCAGATGTCTTGACTCGCTCGTGCATCAGGATATTCCAGAATCAGATTACGAAGTGATTGCCGTGGACGATGGCTCGACTGACTCCACAGGCGAGATATGCGACCGCTATGCCAAAGAATACCCACAAGTGAAGGTGGTGCATCAAGCCAATGCGGGTGTTTCGGCGGCACGAAACAATGGCATGAGCATCGCACAAGGCAAATATTTGTTTTTCGTTGATGGCGATGATTTTGTGGCAGAAAACTGCTTCAAAGTGCTTTTGCACATTGCCGAGACGAATGCCCTCGATGTGGTGATGTTTGATTTCAAGGCTGTGAATCCCGACACACCTGTGCTTACAGCGCAGAGCTGTGAAGCGCAAGATGTGAAAGTGATTACTGGTAAAGAGTTTCTTACCGACAACTGTTTGCATGGTGCTGTGTGGCTTTACTTTGTGAAGCGTGAACTTGTGGAGCGTGATCGGTTGCATTTTCCTGTGAGCCACATTTGCGACGATAATGTTTTCTCGCTCAGTGCTATACTTGCTGCACACCGAATGGTGAAACTCAGTAAAGTGTGCTATTACTATGTGCAACGCCCCGGCAGCATTATTCACGAAAAGAGCATTGCGCATAAGTTGAAATATATGGGCGACATTATCTATTGCAGCAATCAGTTTGGCGAGGTGATAGAGAAGTATCGTGGCGAACTCAGTGAACCCACATATTCACGCTTGATTGGTAGGCGCAACAGTTTCCTTTATATCGCCATTGTGGGAGCGTTGAGGGCTGGAGTGATTAGCGAGGTTTGCGCACAGTTAAAAGCAGATGGTTTGCTGCCATTGGGAAAACTTGATAAAAGAGATTTTACCGACACAAGGTGGACTGCCATTCGGCTATTGTCGCGCTGCCCGATGATGCTTTGTGCCGTGGGAAAACTGATGTCGTGGTTAAAATAAGAATGAAGAAGAGATGAATGATATAAAGCTTCTTTCGGTGGTTGTGCCTTGCTACAATGTGGAGGGTTATCTTTCCAGGTGCCTATCTTCGCTCGTGCATCAGGATATTGACGGCTCGGCGTATGAGGTGATTGCCGTGGACGATGGCTCGACCGACTCCACAGGCGAGATATGCGACCGCTACGCCAAAGAATACCCACAAGTGAAGGTGATGCATCAAACCAATAGGGGAGTGGGCGCAGCGAGAAACGCTGGGCTCGACCTTGCGCGAGGCAAATATCTGCTGTTCGTTGATGCCGACGATTTTATGGTGGAGAACTGCTTCAAAGAATTGATTGACACGGCAGAGGCAAACCTGCTTGATGTGCTGGCGTATCATTCTGTAGATGTGTATGACGGAAGCCCCATTCCGTTGGTTTCGGAAGCACCAAAGCAAGATATTAAAGTTCAGACAGGTGCTGAATATCTGTCGGAAAATTTTATGCAAGGTCCTGTGTGGTGGTTTTTCACCAAGCGAGAAATCATCGAGAAAGAACGACTGAGGTTCCCAGAGGAGCACATGCTTGAGGATTCGCCATTCACCCCAGAGGTGATACTTTCTGCCCAGAGAATGGCAAATATTGGCAAGGTGTGCTATTACTATGTGCAGCGCCCCAGCAGCATCATGCACAGCCGGGACCGTGAGCATCTGTTGACGCTGCTCGACGACTACATTTTCGCCTACAAATCGGTAGATGAGGTGATAGCAAAGCATCGGCACAAAATGGACGAGTCGGCATATACTCGTTTGGCGTCGCGTCGTGATAGTTTCTTGTATTTCGGCATATTCCGAGCGTTGAAATCAGGTGTGGCAAAAGAATTTTACCAGCACTTGAAAAACGATGGTTTGTTGCCACTTCGCCAACTTGATAAAAGAGAGTTCGCCAGCAAAAAGTGGAATATTCTACGCCTACTATTCAACTGTCCGGCTTTGACCTGCGGTATAGGCAAAATATATGGATTTATAAGATGAAAAAAGTGAAAGATATAGCGATTTTTGGTGCAGGAGGTTTTGGCCGCGAAGTGGCTTGCCTCTTGAGAAAAATCAACGCTGTGGAGCCTACATGGAATTTTGTCGGCTTCTACGACGATGGACTTGAAAAAGGTTCGCGCGTGGACTATGGCGAAATACTTGGCGGCATCGCCGACTTGAATGTCGTGGACCGCCCCCTCAGCGTGGTGGTGGCGTTGGGCAATCCCAAAACGCTCCAAACTGTGGTGGGAAAAATCACCAACGATAATATTGATTTCCCAAATATCATTTCGCCCGATGTGGCGTTGCTCGATTCCGACAATTTCAGAATGGGAAAAGGCAATGTGGTGTCGGTGGGCAATTTCTTCTCATGCAATGTGAGCATGGGCGATTTCAACACTTTCGTGCTTTATGGCACAGTGGGGCACGACTGCACATTCGGCAACTTTAATTGCCTGATGCCAGGCACGAGGATTTCGGGAAATGTGACCATTGGCGATGTCAATTTGTTTGGTTCAAATTCCGTGGTGATTCAAGGGAAAACCATTGGGGATAATACCACTGTGGCGGCAGGCTCGGTGGTGATGACAAATCTGAAAGATGGACACACCTATATGGGCTGTCCTGCCAAAAAGGTATTTTAAGATGAAATGGTTTGTGTTCAGAAATAATACGGTAGAGCCGTTTTTCGATGGCAAGACGGTGGCATTTTCGGGTTACGATGATGTGAGCGTGGTACCGACTGAAGCGGAGGGCTTTATTTGGTTTTATCAAGTGCCAGTGAAGTTCAGCAGCGGCGTTTTGGCGCAGGAAATCCGATCTATTACCGAAAAACTCCAACTGGTGGTTGGTGAAATCGGCACAAAGCCATTGGTGGTATTCACAATGGAAAATCTGGTGGACTTGAAACTCGTGACCAGCGATATGGCGGTGCAGGAGGCTATCGACAGTTTTAACGCCACCGCACGCACTTTGGCACAAGCGCACAGCCATGTGAAAGTGGTGGATTTCAGCGAGTTTACAAAGCGATACACCAACCAGCAACTCATCGACTGGAAGTATTATTTCATTTCGCAATCACTGCTTAATCCCAAAATTGCCAAAGACTTCAAGGTGTGGTGGCACCGCATTGAGGAAGAGTTGGCGTTATGCCGCAAAAAATGCCTTGTTCTCGACCTCGACAACACCCTTTGGGGCGGCATTCTTGGCGAAGACGGAGCAGAAGGCGTCAAAATCGGTGGCGACTATCCTGGCAATGCCTTTCTGTATTGGCAACAGGGCTTGGTGGAACTGAGCAAATGCGGCGTGATACTTGCCTTGTGCAGCAAAAACAATGAGGCTGATGTGCAGGAGTTGTGGGATGCCAATCCGTTTATGGCACTCAAGCGTGAGCATATCAGCGCACATCGCATCAACTGGCAGAGCAAAGACCAAAATATCAGGGAATTGGCTGAAGAATTGAACATTGGGCTCGACAGCATGGTGTTTGTTGACGACAATCCCACCGAGCGTGAACTGGTGAAGCAAACGCTGCCGATGGTGGCTGTGCCTGATTTTCCTGCCAAGCCGTATGAACTGGTGGACTTTTTCCAAAGCCTTGTGAGAGACTACTTTCGCATCTACAAACTCACCCACGACGATGCCGACAAGGTAAACCAATATAAGGCAAACGCTCAGCGCGATGCCGAGCAAAAGCGCTTTGCACAATACGACCACTATTTGCGAAGCCTCGACATAGAAATCAGTGTGGAAGAAGCCAACGATTTCAATTTTGCACGCATCGCCCAACTCACGCAGAAAACCAACCAATTCAACCTTACCACGCACCGCTACACCGAGGCTCGTTTGCGAGAAATGCAAGCCGCCGGCAGCCAGATATGGTGCATGAGTGTGAGCGACCGCTTCGGCAGTTACGGCATATCGGGCGTGATGATAGTGAACCCGATTGATTCCGCTGTGGCAGAGGTGGATACGCTGCTGTTGAGTTGCCGTGTGCTGGGCAAGGGCATAGAGCACGCATTTGTGTGCCACATGCTTCAAATGCTGGCGAAGAGGGGCTACCAATCGCTCACGGCATCATATCTGCCTACGGCGAAAAATGCCCAAGTGAAAGATTTTTGGCAAGTAGTGGGCGGCGTGGTGGTATCGCAGACAGCCACAGCCACCACCTATCGAATAGATTTAGATCAAGAATTTCATATAAAAAACCACTATAGATTCATATAAAAAGATGGAAAATAAAATACTCTCAATCATGAAAGATGTGTTTGATGTCAGCGACCTCGACAACACCTGCACGCAAGAAACCTGCGAAAATTGGGATTCGCTGCATCATCTGATGCTCATTTCCGAACTTGAAGATGCTTTCGGCGTGGAATTCGACCCCGAAGAAATGGCAGAAATGAAAACCTTCGCCCAAGTGAAATCCACCCTCGATAGCAAAATGTAAGAGAAGCATAGGGAATGTTTGTGTCCATTTTGTGGATGGCGGGGGGTGGCAAAATGATATGGGGAATGTGAAAAAGTGCGAAATAGGTTAACGAGGTGAAAAATAATGTGTAGCAAAAAGTGATTAAAACATAATATTTCGTACATTTGTAGTATTAAAAAACATTATACTATATTATGGCTAAGATTCACGGAGCTGTGGTTGTGAACACCGAGCGATGCAAGGGCTGCAACCTTTGTGTGGTGGCATGTAATTTCGGTGTGCTCGACCTCCAGAAAAAAGAAGTAAATAATCGCGGTTATCATTTTGCCTATATGTCGGCACCTGAAAAGTGTGTTGGCTGCCAGAGTTGTGCTTTGGTGTGCCCTGATGCGTGCATAGAGGTGTATCGCGTAGTGGAAAAGTAACAAAAAACATATCTACATATTATGAACGAAGAAGTGAAATTGATGAAGGGTAATGATGCCTTGGCTATGGCGGCTATCCGATATGGCGCCGACGGCTACTTTGGCTATCCTATTACTCCGCAGTCGGAAGTGCTGGAGTGCTTAGAGGCTGAAATGCCATGGGAGACCACTGGCATGGTGGTGCTTCAAGCCGAAAGCGAGGTGGCTGCAATCAATATGGTATATGCTGGCGCATCGTGCGGCAAGGCGGTGATGACTTCCACCTCAAGCCCCGGCTTCAGCTTGATGCAGGAGGGTGTGTCGTATATCGCGGCAAGTGAAGTGCCAGCCTTGCTGGTGAATGTGATGCGTGGCGGTCCGGGTTTAGGCACTATCCACCCATCGCAAGCCGACTATTTCCAAGCCACGAAAGGCGGTGGCCATGGCGACTATCACATGATTGTGCTTGCTCCAAGCAGCGTGCAGGAAATGGCTGACTTCGTTGGTTTGGGTTGGGACTTGGCGTTTAAGTATCGCTGCGTGTCAATTATCCTTACCGACGGTCTGATTGGTCAGATGATGGAGAAGGTGGTGCTGCCACCTCAGCGCCCACGTCGCACCGAAGACGAAATTCGCCAACTCTGCCCTTGGGCGGTGAACGGCCGTAAGGGTATGCGCCCCAAAAACATTATCACATCGCTCGAACTCGACGACGACAAGATGGAGGAAATCAACCATCGCCTGCAAGCCACATACCGAGAAATTGAAAAGAACGAAACTCGCTGCGAACTGGTCAACACCGACGATTGCGACTATCTGATGGTGGCATTCGGCAGTCAGGCGCGTATCGCCATGAAGACGATGGAGATTGCACGCGCCAACGGCATCAAGGTGGGCTTGGCTCGTCCAATCACCCTGTGGCCTTTCCCTGTGGAGCAAATCAAGAAGGCGGAAGCCAATGCCAAAGCCCTGCTCGTGGTGGAACTCGACGCCGGTCAGATGATTGAGGACGTGAAACTCGCTATCGAATGTAGCAAACCAGTAGAGCATTATGGCCGTCTGGGTGGCAATGTGCCCACTCCAGATGAGGTGTTTGAGGTTTTGAAGGAGAAATTCATCAATAAGAAGTAATGGCTATGGAACTTAAAGATATTATTCAACCACAGAACCGTGTGTATAAGAAGCCGGCTCTGCTCAACGACAACAATATGCACTATTGCCCAGGCTGTAGCCACGGCGTGGTGCACAAACTGGTGGCTGAGATTATTGAGGATATGGGCGCAACGGAATATGCCATTGGCATTTCGCCAGTAGGCTGTGCCGTGTTTGCGTATAATTATATCGACATCGACTGGCTTGAGGCCGCCCATGGCCGCGCTACCGCTATGGCCACCGCCGTGAAGCGACTGATGCCCGACAAACTGGTGTTCACCTATCAAGGCGACGGCGACTTTTCCGCTATCGGTACATGCGAGTCGATCCATTCGTGCAACCGTGGCGAAAACATTGCCATCATCTTTATCAACAACGCCATTTACGGTATGACTGGCGGACAGATGGCTCCTACCACACTTCTCGGTCAGAAAACGGCAACTTGCCCCTATGGCCGCCGTGTGGACCTGAACGGCTATCCGTTGTCAATCACTCCACTTTTGGCACAACTCGATGGCACTTGCTATGTGACACGCCAAAGCGTTCACACCCCAGCAGCAGTGCGCAAGGCTAAGGCAGCCATTCGCAAGGCATTCGAAAACAGTATGGCTGGCAAAGGCACATCGGTGGTGGAAATCGTGAGCACCTGTAATTCGGGTTGGAAGATGACACCAGAAGATGCCAACAACTGGATGGTGGAGAACATGTTTAAGAAATACCCATTGGGCGACTTGAAAAACGTTGACGAAAAGAAGGAGGAATAACCTATGAAAGAAGAAATGATTATTGCCGGATTCGGTGGTCAAGGTGTGCTCTCAATGGGCAAGATTTTGGCTTATTCAGGCCTGATGGACGATAAGGAAGTGACTTGGATGCCTTCTTACGGACCAGAGCAACGTGGCGGTACAGCCAACGTGACCGTGATTTTGAGCGACGACCGCATCAGTTCGCCAATCTTGAATATGTACGACACAGCCATTGTGCTCAACCAGCAGAGCCTCGACCGCTTTGAGAGCCAAGTGAAGCCCGGCGGCGTGCTCATCTACGACAGTTACGGTATTCACAATCCACCCACACGCACCGACATCAATGTGTATTGCATCAATGCGATGGAAGCGTCGTTTGAAATGAAAAACGGCAAGGCTTTCAATATGATTGTGCTGGGTGCCTACTTGAAGATTAAGCCAGTGGTGAGCATCGAAAACGTGCTTGCCGGCTTGAAAAAAGCCATCCCAGAGCGCCACTGGAACCTCATCCCCCTCAACGAAGAGGCCCTAAAAAAAGGCATGAGCCTGGTGAAAGAATAAAATATTCCACCTTCACCTATAAAGGGTGTAAGATAAAAAAAAGGAGTGCGATTTTTAATTGCATTCCTTTTTTTTGTAGAGAGATGGTGCAAATTACTCGTTGCTGTTAAAGCAATCGTGCTCCCAAGTTGCGATATTGTTGTCAATGTATTGCATAATTAGGTCAAGGGTTGAGCGACTTTTAACAATGTGTTCATGAAATCGTGGTTGCCACACATTTTGCGTTGTCACTGGTAGGGACGCGATACTTCGCGTCCGCCCCTCAATGTTTTCTAAATTCATTCTGACACAGCGTGTTACGCTGGCTTTAAATGAACCGATAATCACTGATAATCTGCTATTATGATGAAAATCTTCACAAATTTCGCTATGATTAGCAACTTTTAAGCACCCCAAGTTCGTATGTTCAGATTTTAAATTTTGGTAATCTTCTGTTGGTGATTTCGGAGTAATGTGTAATACAATATGGATATGGTTGGGCATGATTACATAATTCCAAACTTTTGTATCTTGATGGTGATTTGGAATTTCAGAAATACATTCATTAATAATTTTGCCTATTTTGGAAAAGTGTATGTTGCCATCTTGTATGTGACCAAATAGGCATTTTTTTGCATGAGCACAAATGGTGACGAAGAATACCCCTTCTTGATAATTGTGCCATTCAGCCCTAAATCGATGTCGATCACTCATAATCCATTTTTATGTATTCGCCTGGGCGGATTATCATTTTTGTTTCAATTGTTTGTATTCGCCTGGGCGGACGCGAATTATCGAAAGCACTGAAAATATACGTGTTTTTGGGGGATTTTTGAGGGCAAGGGGCGTTTTTTTGGAAAAAAATGACGGCGATAGAGGCGTTTTCCCGGTTTTTGGGAAAACGCTTTTTTGTGTGGAAACTGTTTGAGTTGGGGGCTTCTGAGGGCTCGTTAGAGGCCGTGTGGGCGTTTTTGCGCAGATTGCGCTTTGAGGTGTGTTTTCCCCGTGTTTTTACGGGATTTTGGTGTAGATTTTCTTGAGGTTGGACACGAACATCGTGACAGCGCACTGCACTGTCATCATGTCGAGGCCGTAGAACATCGCCCTGCCGTAGCCGAGGCCCCGCTTGACGTGGGCGTTCTTCGCCTCTATCTTGTACCGCTCCCGCCGGCGGTCCCTGAAGTCCTGCGTCTGTGAGTGCTCCAGCAGCCTGCGCTGCTCGGGGGTGAGCTGCGTGACGGAGAACGTCTTGGTCTTTGCGCCTTTCAGGCATTTCTCTCTCTGGGGGCATACCGAGCACTTGGCGCGGTCGAATGTGTAGAATGTCGCCTTGCGGCCGTTGTCGTTCTTGTAGGTCACCGAGCGCTTGCTCACCGCCAGGTGCCCGTTGGGGCAGATGAACATGTCCGCGTCCTTGTTGAAGGTGAAGCCGTCGCGCCCGTCTATCCCTGAGCCGAGGTTGGGATGCGGCGGGGGGGGCAGGTCGACG
>ERZ780014.458-NODE-458-length-18325-cov-3.65676_pt1 | contig 18325 bp, 15 predicted proteins | sample MGYA00511929_ERZ780014 | MGnify/ENA primary metagenome ERZ780014 (study PRJEB29588, sample SAMEA2155132) | human gut metagenome | biome: human gut; feature: human-associated habitat; material: faeces | place: Denmark | collected 2008/2010 ...
AACAAAGCCCCGGGCCAGCCGGAAGTACAGCCGCAGGTCAACGAAATTCATGAGGCGGTAACGGAAGAAATGCAGGTAACAGAACCACAAGAAGCTAAACAGAGAGTCTGCCCTAACTGCCATACACCGATTGAAGCCGATGATGCGGTGTTCTGCGCGGAATGCGGAACAAGGTTATAGAACGGATATGATGAGATATAGTGGCAAAGGCTTATCGGACGAGGATAGAACTAATGAATACTACTAACAAGAAATACACGATAGATGACGTTGCGAAGGAACTTGGAATAAGTAAGACTACAGTGTCCAGAGCATTGTCCGGTAAGGGAAGAATAAGTCGTGAAACGACACAGAGGGTTAAAGAATTTATCGACACGCACAATTATTCGCCTAACGTAATGGCAAGAGGACTTGCGCAGAGTAAAACATATAATATTGCGCTTGTCCTTCCGGCTGATTACGGAGAGAATGAAGTTGCTTTTTTCCGTGAATGTATGAACGGAATCTGCAAGATGGCGGGCAGGAATAATTATGATGTAATCATATCCATGGTGAATGGACAGCTTGACAGGATGATAAATAATCATAAGATTGATGGAATCATCATAAGCCGTTCAATGGTGGATACATCAGCCCAGCGGTCTCTCAAGGAAAAAGGAATACCGTTTGTTGTAATAGGTTCGTCAAGTGAGAAAGATGTTGTGTGTATCGATAATGACAACATGGAAGCAAGCAGGGAACTTACGGAAATCCTTCTTATGAAAGGAATGAAGAAACTTGCAATTTTGGGCGGGGATGAGACATATCAGGTTACTGGGAACAGACTGGAAGGCTTTATGCGTGCACATCGTAACCGTGGTATTACAGTTGATAAATCCGTTGTCTTTATGGATATAGACAGTTATGCCAAAGCATCCAGGGCAGTTGAACAGGCACTTGCACTGAACGTCGACTGCCTGGTTGCCATGGATGATTATGTGTGCAACCTTGTTATTGAATGTCTTAATGAGAAAAATATAAATATACCATCGGATATACGTCTTGCAAGTCTTTATGACAGTAAACAGCTTGCACATAATAATCCGCCGATTACCAGCCTTCACTTCAACACCAAAACTCTTGGAGAGAACGCCTGTGGAACCTTGCTGGAAATACTTGGTGAGAAGCTTGATGAAGATATGAGTGATATTAATTACCAGGTTGTATTGAGAGATTCGACTAAGTAGTAATTAAACATAAAAATGACATCCTCTGACTGTATAAAATACAGTTAAAGGATGTTTTTGATTATGAGGTGGCAGACAGGATTCAAAACATGCGTTTAGAATGTGAAAATAGTGTGAATAATAGAAGTCAGGAATGTGAAAAACTAAAAGTTGCGCATTGTTGCGCATATCAACGAAAACGTTATTCGTGAAATTTGCACAAAATTTCAATGGGAATTTTATCTAAACTGTGAATTGATAATAAATGTGACATTGACTATAATACAGATATGAACAATCGGTTGCGCAAGCGCAACATGATAATGGATTCATAAAAAAATTCAGGAGGAAAGATTATGAAATTTAAAAAAGTTTTAGCACTTGGTCTTGTCGGTGCAATGGCAATTTCAATGGCAGCATGCGGTAAGACATCAAGCAGTACAGACAACGGCGGCTCAGGAAATGCCGGTACATCTAACGAGACAGTAAGCCTCAGAGTATGGGGCGGTGAGGAAGATCAGAATCTTCTTAAAGAGCTTGTAGAGAAGTTTAAGAAAACATATCCGGATCAGAAGTTCGATATCGAGATTGGTGTTGAATCAGAATCAACAGCTAAGGATACAGTCCTTACAGACGTTGAGGCAGCAGCTGATGTATTTGCATTCGCAAGCGATCAGATTGTAGATCTTAACAATGCAAAAGCACTTGCCAACATTGAAGATATGGATGCGGCTCTTCAGAACTATGCTAAGAAGTCAGTTGCAGATATCAAGGCAGCTAACGGCGATGGTTCAGTAGAAGCAGCAAGCATCGATGGCAAGCTTATGGCATTCCCTTTGAAAGGAGGTAATGGATATTTTCTTTACTATGATTCATCAGTAATCTCCGACGAAGATGCAGCTACATGGGATACACTTCTTGCAGCAGCTGATAAGGCAGGCAAGAAAGTCGGCATGACACTTGCATCAGGATGGTATAACGCATCATTCTTCTACGGAGCAGGATTTACAACCGGACTCAATGATGACGGAACAACAGCAATTGATTTCAACGGAACAAGCAAAGATGGTTACACTGGTGTACAGGTAACACAGAGCATGCTTAACATTGCTTCTAACAAGGCATTTATGGCAATTGCTGATGGAGATGTCTCTAACCAGATCGCAGGTGGAACACTTGCAGCAGTTATTTCAGGTACATGGGATGCAGAGAATGCACAGAAAGTATTCGGTGACGGATATGCAGCTGCAAAGCTTCCGACATATACTCTTGACGGCAAGCAGGTACAGCAGGGTTCTGTATCAGGATACAAGTTCCTCGGTGTTAATGCTTACTCCAAGAATGTTGGATGGGCTACTGTTCTTGCAGAGTTCCTTACCAACGAGGAGTCACAGGCAACACGTTTTGAACAGCGTCAGCTTGCACCTACCAACAAGAAAGTAGCAGCTTCTGACGAAGTATCTAAGAATGTTGCAATAGCAGCAAGTGCAGCTCAGGACGCATACGGTGTTATACAGACTGTAAGTGCTAAGTACTGGGATCCGGCCAAGACATTCGGTGAGATGATTGCACAGGGTTCTATATCTGCAACAGATGAAAAAGCAATTCAGGATGCACTTGATACAATGGTTGAAGGTGCAAAAGCAGCGGTAGAATAATAATCGCAATAACAGGCCTGTATGCAAATATACAGGCCTTTTCTTAACTAAAACATAAAGCCCCCTACGGGCAGTTTAGTATATGGCAATAAGAACTGCCCTGCAGGGCAGGTTAAGGAGGGTAATATGGCCAATAATAAAAAAACACCGTCGAAAGCAATCGGTCGTTTCTTTAAAGGAATTGGCGGTTTCTTTGCAGAATTCGGAACAGCAGTTTCCAAAGGTGATATATTTACCAAACTATCACTAATCTGGATGGGTGCCGGTTATGCGAGACATAAACAATTCATAAAAGCAGCAATAATGACGGTACTTGAAGCCGCAGTGATATTATTTTCAATACTTTTTGCATCACAGTATGTGCCTAAGTTTGGAACACTCGGAACAGTTCAGGCAGAGATGATTTTTGATCCTGTCACTATGAAGAATATAATGAATGATTATGATAACTCATTTAAAATTCTTCTGTATTCGCTTATATGTTTTGTGGTATGGATTGCATTTTTCTTCGTATGGATTAAAAATACAATAAATTCTTATAAAATTCAGGTTAAGGCAGATAAAGGCGAACATATAAATACATTTATTGAAGATATAAGAATGTACAAGGATGAAAAGTTCCATATTACGCTCCTTACCCTTCCGGTTCTGGGCATAGTAATTTTTACAGTCATCCCGATTTTACTGCTTATATTGGTGGCTTTTACCAATTATGACCAGAATCATATGCCGCCGAGCAGCCTCTTTTCATGGGTCGGTTTATCGAACTTTGTGAAGCTTTTCGGCGGTGGGGGTATGACAAGTACGTTTGGCTATTCATTTGTCAGAATACTTGGCTGGACCCTTGTGTGGGCTTTTTTTGCAACATTCACGACATATATCGGAGGTATTTTGCTTTCTCTCCTTATTAATAATAAGAGAACCAAGCTTCCGAAACTCTGGAGAACTTTATTTGTAGTGACAATTGCAGTCCCACAGTTCGTGTCACTTCTTCTTGTAAGAAACTTCTTCGCTAACGGAGGAATTGTAAACACCATATGTAAGACGATAGGTCTTACGGGGTGGCTCAGAGACATTGGTCTTATATCGACAAGTTATATACCGTTCTTATCAGCTCCGGGATGGGCACATGTAATGATAATCCTTATTAATATATGGATCGGTGTTCCTTATCAGATGCTTATAGCAACAGGTGTACTTATGAATCTCCCGGCAGATCAGATTGAGAGTGCGAGAATTGACGGAGCCAAGCCAAGACAGATTTTTGCTAAAATTACAATGCCGTACATGCTTTTTATAACAGGACCTACACTTATTACGGACTTTGTAAAAAATATAAATAACTTTAACGTAATATATCTTCTCACAGAAGGTGTATATACAACAACCAACCAGGCATTAGCCAATTCACAGGCAAAGGAAGTCGACCTTCTTGTTACATGGCTTTTCAGACTGACACAGGATTATTACAATTACAAGATGGCTTCAGCCATAGGTATCGTAGTATTCATCATATGTGCGGTATTTACACTGGTTGCGTTTAACAAAATGATTAAAGGTGACAGAGAGGAGACGTTCCAGTAATGAAGAAAAAAGGACTTAAAACATTTTTTCACAATCTGCTGATTGCGGTACTTGCAATAATATGGCTCATCCCTATTGTATGGCTCCTTTTCACATCATTCAGCAGTTACGATGGAATTAACACAAGCAGCTTTTTCCCGGAAGAATGGAGCATTAAACATTATGTACAGCTGTTCCAGCCAGACACCGTTGCTCAGTTTCCAAGGTGGTTCCTTAATACATTTGTAATAGCATGCTGCACATGTGTTATTTCTACTATGTTTATATTGATGGTTGCATATGCAACATCAGTAATGAGATTTAAGGCAAGAAAACCGCTTATGAATGTTGCGGTAATTTTGAATCTCTTTCCGGGTATGCTCTCGATGATAGCGGTTTACTTTGTACTTAAGATGTTCAATCTTACAAATAACCACTTAGGATTGATAATGGTATATTCCGCATCATCGGGACTTGGATACCTGATAGCAAAAGGTTTCTTTGATACGGTGCCGAGAGCACTCTGCGAAGCTGCTAAAATAGACGGATGCAGCGAGTCTAAGATTTTCTTTAAGATGATCTTACCACTCAGCCGGCCGATTATAGTATATACGGTAATAAGCAGTTTCCTGGTTCCGTGGATGGATTTCGTATATGCCAAGATTATACTTAATGCAGGAATTTCATCCAAGTATACCGTAGCCATAGGTCTGTACAGAATGCTTGATAAATCACTTATCAATCAGTACTTCACACTTTTCTGTGCAGCAGGTATTGTAATCTCCATTCCTATTTCAGCATTGTTTGTACTTATGCAGAAATTCTATGTTGAAGGAGTTACAGGTGGAGCCGTTAAAGGCTAGAACAGACTTGAAAGGATTTTATGAAAGAAATGGATCAGTTTATTGTAAATATTATCCACCGTCCGGAGATGGTTCCGGAATATGCCGAGAAGGTTACCGGACATGGACAGGCGGAAGATATCGGACGTAAAGCATTGCTTACCGAGAGCCTTGATATTTTTAAGATAAGAACGGTCTCAAGACAACAATTGAGATGACATATGCCAGCCTTTTTAATGATGAGGCCGTAGAACTGGCTAAAGAACATCATAAAGTATACGGAGACGAAATCGGACTTACACTTCTTGGACTTCCGTGCAAGGAATTTCGTGAGAAATATAAGACCAAGGATTTCTGCATATGGATGTTCTCAATGGAAGACAAGAAAGCTATTGTAACGGATGTATTTGAGAAGTTCTATGAGAGATTCGGATTCTATCCTGAGTCGACCGGTTCATACTATATGGATGCTGAACTTATCAATTACATTAAAGAGAAATACCCTTCCGTAAAGTGTGCTGTTGCAACATGCTGGGAAGAAGGACCGAAAGCATATCATACATGTAACAACAGCTGGTACACATTCATGGATGGCGGCCCTTGGGCACCGTGGATTCCGTCTAAGGTCAATACGCATGCACCGGCTGCAAATGAATCAGAAGATTCAGGAATCGTAGCTATTCCTCATCTGAGCCGTGACCTTATAGCATGTTATGACGGCAATGGTTCCAATTTCGGAACGCATCCGCAGAATGTACTCCGTGGTATGATTTATCAGGATGGTAAATATCCATATCTGTATAATCTTATTGACCAGTATCGTTATCAGGCTAAATTCAACAATGGTTATGCATATAATATGATGTTTGTAGGACCGGGCTGGATGAATAAGATGGGACGCTGGGAAGCACCGTATGAACTTCTCAAGCAGTCATATGAAGATGGATGTGCATATTACGGAGAACTTAAGAAAGAGGGCAAACTCATAGATATGACAATGAGTGAGTTCGCTGATTACTATCGTAACAAGAAATCATACACAGAACCTGAATGTGCATTATGGAGAGATATTCTCTACGGAAGCAAGAAACAGGTATTCTGGTATTGTGACCCTTATATGAGAGCATGTGTTAATATGGACCAGGGCGGTGCAATCGTTGACTTAAGACCGTATGCTGCCAAATTGGAATGGCCTGTAGGAATTGGCACAAAGCATATTCAGGATGCAAGCTATCCGTTCCTTATACAGGAAAAGTACCGTGCAGGATATTTTACACATTATGCCGGAGAGGGAACTGTAAGAAGTGCCAAAATCTGCCACAACGGTGAGGAAGTAGATTTATGTCTCTGCCGTACCAAGGCTCATTTTTCACAGGAAGGCAAGGATCGTATACTCACGCTTGATCCTGTTGATATTGAATTTGCAGATCTTACGGTAACAATTCAGTCGGTAATTACCTTTACAGAAGGCTCATCTGCAATCAAGATAGACCGTAAGGTGCTTAGTATGAGCGATCCTGATGCAGATGTTACCATTAATGAATATATGGTAGGATGCTACGGAACAACCGAATATACCGAGGACATGTCATCACTTACCCTTTCAATAGCAAAAGGAAATGATGTGAAGAGACTTTCATATGAATATAAGTGCCGTGAGATGGATGAAGCAGATGCCGGTAAGGTAAGCTGTGAAATTCCTCCGGTCAAGACACTTGTATCAATGACCTGCGAGGGCAGGGACAAGACCGGATATGTCAAAGAAGGTTATGCTTTCAGCCCGATGTTTACACTTGGATACACCGGTAAATTACGCGACAAGGAGGTATTTGAGACATGGCTCAGTCTGGAAAGGGTAGATTAAATTACAGATGTCCTTCATGCTTCATGAGAGATCTCGATCTTGATATGTTTTATGATAAGGATAAGAAAGAATTCTATTGTATTCGTTGTCAATATACGGGAACGGAGGAAGATGTGCTTGAGAAAAACCAGATGGCACGTTTCCGCTATCGTGATATGATGAAGAGATTTAACGAAAACGATTTTGAAAAATTTGATGATTAATTACAGACACCGGGCGCATTAAATGTGTCCCGGTGCTGTTTATACAGGAACAAGGAGGATTTGAAAATGCATGACTGGATAGTTGGAATGGATGTTTCTTCGCTGGTAGAAGTTGAGGACTGCGGAGGAAAATTTTATGATAACGGCATAGAAGGCGATGCACTTTCAATACTGAAAGCGCATGGAGCCAACATGGTAAGGCTCAGATTGTGGAATGATCCATATGACGCAGAGGGCAACAGTTACAGTGCGGGATACAGTGACATCAAAACCGTATTAAAACTTGCAAAGCGTGCGTCTAAGCTTGGACTTGACTGGCTTCTTGATCTGCATTACAGTGATTGTTGGGCGGATCCGGGCAAACAGACAATTCCGAAAGCCTGGCAGGGTATGAATGTCGATGAACTTGAAACCGCGGTGTATGAATACACTCTGAATGTTCTTAAAGAATGTGAAGAAGCAGGATTAAAGCCGCAGATGGTGGCAATCGGCAATGAGCTGTCAAATGGGTTACTCTGGCCATATGCGAAAGTACCGGAGTATGCCAATATAGCGCGTTTTGTCAGTGCCGGAATAAGAGCTTCGAGAGAATTTGATGCAAAAATTCCGGTGATGATACATCTTGATAACGGCGGAAACAATGAACTTTACCGTAGATGGTTTGACAATTATTTTGCAAACAACGGGTTAGATTTTGAATATATCGGTCTTTCATATTATCCGTTCTGGCACGGCACACTTGATATGTTGCGCGATAACATGAATGACATTGCGTTAAGGTATGGCAAGAAACTTATAGTTGCGGAAGTGTCTATGGGATTTACACTTGATGATTATAAGGATTATGAGAAACTTCCGGATGAACTCAGGAAAGGTATGGCAACGAAAAAAGAACTCGCCGAAAAGGTTCCTTTTCCGATGACTCCCGAGGGACAGCGCGATTTTATGAAAGCTTTTCTTGACGTTATCCACGGTATAAGGGATAATATGTGTGAAGGATATTTTTACTGGGAACCTGCATGGCTGCCTGTACCCGGAAGTGAGTGGGCTACCGCAGCAGCGTGCGAATATATGCATGAGAAGGGTCCGGGAGGTAATGAATGGGCCAATCAGGCTCTGTTCGATTATGACGGCAATGCACTCTGTGCGATGGATATAATCGGAATGTAATATATAACATAATCTGGAGGAACTAATGAAACAGGCACAGCGAAGAAGTATGGCATGGAAGATGCCATCGGTATCAGCGCAGGGACTTAAGATTTTCGCATGCGTGACGCTTATTCTCGGAAGCATCGGAATGATTATATTTGAAAAAGGAATTATTAATGTAGAACAATACAAGGCAAACGAGTTAAATGACCTTCTGGCAGGTAATTCTGCTCTTATGGGTCAGGTCGGTATGACGGTTGCATTGGGATTTATAGGCGGACTGGCATTGCCGATAATAGCATTTCTTCTGACGGAAGGATTTTTTAATACTTCGTCATATATGAAATATCTTTGTACCGTGTTCGCGTTTGCATTAATCAGCGAGATACCGTATGATTTTGCAATGACGGGCAAGGTTATTGATTTCTCAAGCCAGAATCCGATGTTTGCGACGGCATTGTGCCTGGTTATGATGTATTTTTTCAGGATGACCGACAGAACGGGCAAATTCGTGTCAGCATTAATAAAGTTCGTTATTATGCTGTGTGCAATCTGCTGGATAGTAATTCTGCATTTGTCGTATGGATTAAGCATGGTTTTACTGGTATCGGTATTTTATCTGTTCCGTAACAAACATGGCATTAAGCTTGCACTTGCTTTCCTTGTTACGCTTTTCTGTGCGTTCATGGGCCAGGGTTCATATATCGGAGTTATTTCGTTGTATGGTATATATTGTTACAATGAACACCGTGAACTTAAATGTTCTAAGTATGTGTTCTATATAATATATCCTGCACATCTTCTTGTGCTTGGTCTTATAACGAGATGCCTGATAAGGTAGTCGTTGATTTTTTGAATATGCAGTGATACAATATATCAGGGCAATGGTGCGAATACCGTCCATTGCCCTTTATTATTGACATGAAAGGATTGCAATGATGGCAGGATCATCTTTTGGAACGATATTCAGAATTACTACATGGGGTGAGTCCCATGGCAAGGGACTGGGCGTAGTTATTGACGGATGCCCCAGCGGAATAGAACTTTGTGAAGAAGATATACAGCATATGCTTGACAGACGCAGACCGGGTGTAAGTGATTACACTACAAGCCGCAAGGAAAGTGATAAAGCGGTTATTATGTCAGGCGTTTTTGAAGGAAAGACAACAGGAACTCCTATTTCAATAATGGTCTATAATGAAGACCACCATTCGGAAGATTATTCTGATATAGCGAATTTCTACAGACCGGGACATGCGGATTATACATTTGACTGTAAGTACGGTTTCAGGGATTACAGAGGCGGCGGACGTTCTTCGGGAAGAGAGACGGTTGCAAGGGTTGCGGCCGGAGCAGTTGCATGCAAACTGCTGCAGGCACTCGGAATAGAAGTATGCGCATATACGCAATGCATCGGAGGAATTGGAATAGATTATGACAGGTTTGATATTCTTCAAAGGGATATGAATCCTTTTGCAATACCGGATAAGGATGCCGCAGACAGCATAGAATTATATGCCAGGCAGGCGATAGCGGATAAGGATTCGCTTGGCGGAATAATAGAATGCGTTATTAAGAATATGCCGGCCGGAGTCGGAGAACCTGTTTTTGATAAACTGGATGCTAACCTCTCCAAGGCCATAATGTCAATCGGTGCCGTCAAGGGATTTGAGATTGGCGAAGGATTTATGGTTGCGGAGCTTAAAGGCAGTGAGAATAATGATGAATTCTATATGGACGGAGATAAGGTAAAGAAGCGTACCAATCATTCCGGCGGAGTGCTTGGGGGCTTAAGTGACGGTTCGGATATAATATTCCGTGCAGCCGTTAAGCCGACACCGTCAATTTCATCCCTGCAGAATACGGTGGGACGTGACGGAGAAGATATGCAGATAGCGATACGGGGAAGGCATGACCCTATGATAGTTCCGAGAGCTGTTGTTGTGGTAGAGGCAATGGCAGCCTGTACGGTTGCTGATATGCTGCTTTGTAATATGAGCTCGCGTATTGATAATGTAATTAAGGTATACGAAAGGTAGTATTCAATGTATAAGATTTTAAATATGGAAGGAAGAGCCAAGAGAGCAACATTTGAAACTGTGCACGGAACCATACAGACACCGGTATTTATGAATGTCGGAACGGTCGGAGCCATAAAGGGTGCAGTTTCAACAATGGATCTTAAGGAAATCGGATGTCAGGTGGAATTGTCTAACACATACCATCTTCATGTAAGAACCGGTGATCAGACCATTAAAGAACTTGGCGGACTTCATAAATTTATGAACTGGGACAGACCCATACTTACCGATTCGGGCGGATTTCAGGTGTTTTCACTTGAGAAGCTCCGCAAGATCAAGGAAGAAGGCGTGTCGTTTAATTCACATATTGACGGACATAAGATTTTTATGGGTCCGGAGCAGAGTATGCAGATACAGTCGAATCTTGGCTCAACTATAGCAATGGCATTCGATGAGTGTATAGAGAACCCGGCTCCGAGAGAATATGTTCAAAAATCAGTTGACAGAACCACAAGGTGGCTTGTAAGATGTAAAGAAGAGATGGCAAGGCTTAATGCATTGCCTGACACAGTTAATCCGCATCAATTGCTTTTTGGCATTAATCAGGGTGGAACGTATGATGACATCCGGATAGAGCATGCGAAGGAGATATCTAAGCTTAATCTTGACGGCTATGCCGTGGGAGGACTTGCAGTCGGGGAATCACATGAAGAGATGTACAGAATACTTGACAGTGTTGTACCGTATCTTCCGGTTGATAAGCCGACATACCTCATGGGCGTCGGAACACCGGCGAATATAATTGAAGGCGTAGACAGAGGAATAGATTTCTTTGACTGTGTATATCCTGCGCGTAACGGCAGACACGGACATGTATATACCCATTACGGTAAGCTTAATCTGTTCAATGCCAGATACGAGAAGGATTTGTCTCCGATAGAGGAAGGATGTAACTGCCCGGTATGCCGTCATTATACCAGAGCATATATAAGACACCTTCTTAAGGCCGGAGAGATGTTAGGAATGAGATTCTGTGTGCTTCATAATCTTTATTATTACAACCATCTTATGGAAGAGATAAGAGAAGCACTTGAGAATAACAGATTTGGTGAATTTAAGAAGAGAACATTAGAAAGATTCAAGGAGGATTCAAAATGATTTTAGCAGCAGCCGGAGGACAACAGATTATATTTATAATAGGATACATCATTTTCTTTGCAGCGTTGATGTATTTTATTGCAATCAGACCACAGAAGAAACAGCAGAAGAAACAGCAGGAACTTCTCAGCTCAATGGAGAAGGGCGACAGCGTTCTTACAACAAGCGGTTTTTATGGAGTTATAATTGATATTACAGATGATACAGTAATCGTCGAGTTCGGTAATAACAAGAACTGCCGTATTCCTATGCAGAAGGCAGCGATTGTTGAAATCGAGAAAGCAGAAGCATAATATATTTCCACATTGAAACCGGACCCTCTTTTGGCATGCCTTAAGAGGGTTTTTGCTATTTATTTTTATATTACACACATATGTGAAAGGGCTATTTATATGAAAGTTATGCATTTATCGGATCTGCATCTTGGCAAGAGGGTTAATGAATTTTCTATGATTGATGATCAGAGATACATTCTGAAACAGGTAATGGATATTGTAATCAATGATAAAGCAGATGCTGTTATAATTGCGGGTGACGTTTATGACAGACAGGTGCCGCCTGTGCAGGCTGTTGAATTGTTTGATGCATTCTTAACCGGGCTTATGAACATGAACATACCGGTGCTTGTGATAAGCGGCAATCATGATTCAGCGGAAAGAATTGCTTTTGGATCTGATATAATGAGCGCCGGGCATATATATATGTCGCGTGCTTATGATGGAAAACTGCAGTGTGTCACACTTAAAGATGAATACGGACCGGTTAATTTCTATATGCTTCCTTTTATCAAACCTTCGTATGTACGGCCTTATTTTGATGAAGATATTAAAGATTACAATGATGCTGTCCGTCTTGTAATTCAGAATACGGAATATGATCCCGGAGAACGTAATGTCATAATATCACACCAGTTTGTAACCGGTGCGCAGACATGCCAGTCCGAGGAGATTACAGTCGGAGGGCTTGATAATGTTGATGCTTCGGCTTATGCTTTTTTTGATTATGCAGCACTTGGGCATATTCACGGACCTCAGAATATGGGCGATAGGATAAGGTATTGCGGAACGTTGTTAAAGTATTCTTTTTCCGAAATCAATCATAAGAAATCGGTCACACTGGTTGAACTGGGACCTAAGGGCGAGGTGAATATTGAACTTAAGCCAATTAAACCACTCAGGGATATGCGCGAAATAAAAGGAACTTATATGGAGTTGACTGCAAGGGATTTCTACCGGAATCTTAATACTGATGATTATTATCATATAATACTTACTGATGAGGATGATATATATGATGCGGCAGCTAAACTTCGTGTAATATATCCTAATCTGATGAAAATAACATATGATAATGTAAGAACAAGAAATAATATGAATTATGATACGCAGGATGAACGCCGGGATGATATGAAACCTGAGGATTTTCTTAATGAATTATATGAACTTCAGAATGGCTGCAGCATGAATGAAGAACAGATGAGATATGCCAAAGAACTTTTTGAGAAAGTGAGGGAGAATGCATGAGACCGGTTAAACTTATAATGTCGGCATTCGGACCATATGCCGGATGCGTTGAGATACCTTTTGAAAAATTCGGCAGCAAGGGACTTTATCTGATAAACGGCGATACGGGAGCCGGTAAAACAACAATATTTGATGCCATTTGTTTTGCACTTTACGGCGAACCGAGCGGCAGTATCAGGGATGAGAGAATGTTGAGAAGCCAGTATGCCGAAGAAGATACTCCGACATATGTTGATATGGATTTTGAATTTCATGGCATGAAATACAATGTCAGGAGAAACCCTGCATATATGCGTCCCAAAAGGCATGGTGAAGGTTTTACGGAGGAAAAGGCAGGCGCCGTGCTCACATACCCTGATGGAAGGATAGTTGATGGAACAACGCTTGTGACCCAGGCGGTAACTGATATTATGGGACTTAACCGACAACAGTTCGGACAGATTGCGATGATTGCACAGGGTGATTTCCTGAAACTTCTGTTAGCCAGGACGGACGAAAGAAGCGGGATATTCAGGGAAATTTTTAAGACCGGATATTATTACAGGTTCCAGACAGAAATCTCCGGTGAGATAAACAGACTTAAGTCGGAGCTTAAAGAACAACAGCGAGTTATAAAACAATATACTGACGGACTTATATGCGATGCGGATACCCTTTATGAAGTCGAGCTCAGGGATATTAAGCAGAGGGCGGAGATTGTAGATGCGGCAGCTATAATGGAATTTGCCGGACGGCTTATCGAATCGCAGACAAAGGAGGCGGAGGCTTTTTCGGCAAGGCTTAAAGTTGTTGACAAACGTATCAATAAACTTACGGTTGAAGAACAGAATGCCATTAAAGCAGCCAAATTAAAAAAACAGATAGAGGAGGCCATAAAAGCGACCGGAATTTTGTCCGAAAGGTCAAAGACACTGAAGGCATCGGCAGAAAAGGCAGCCGGACAGGCAGAAAAGCTGCCGGAAGTTTATGAGCGTATATCGAATTTAAAAATGAATCTGGCACAGTACGAGGAGTACAACGGCCTTCTGAAACAGAGACAGGAGTTTGCAGACCGGATTGCAAAGATTCAGGCGTGGATTGAAGATTCGGGCAGGAAACTTGAGACCGGACAGAAAGAACTGGATGAACTTAAAAAACGTTATGCCGGCCTGGAAAATGCTGCAGCGGACAAGGAACGTTATGCGGCTGAACTTGAGAAGATAAAAGGTGAAAATGCCGGATTGAAAAATATCTGTGACGACATAGAAAGATATTATAAAAAGAACGTGGAGTATAATAAGCTCACTTCAGGATATATTAAGGAACGTGAAAAATATCAAATAATGCAACAAGAGCTGAGCGGGCTGGAAAATATTTTTATGGATTCGCAGGCAGGGCTCATCGCACAGAAACTTGAAGACGGTAAGCCATGTCCGGTATGCGGTTCACTTACGCATCCTTCACCGAGAATACCGTCCGGAAGAATAGTTGAAAAAACAGAACTTGATGCTATGAGAAAAGCGGTTACGGCTGAACGTGGATTATATGAGGAATACAGTAAACGGACAGGAGCAGCCGGTGCTGAATGCGATGAACTTAACAGAACCATTCTCAATAGGATGGAAGAATATGGGCATTGTGATGATATTGAGGCAGCCGGAAAGATGGCAGCCGGACTGCTTGCACTTAAGAAAGAGGAATATGCATCGGCAAACAGCAATTTTTTGAAAGCGGGTGAGCAGATTAAAGAGAGGCTGATGATCAGCGAGAAGATAACCCGGACAGAGGGCGCGATAAATGAATTAAATTCACGGATTAAGGTAAATACCGCCCAATACGCTTCCGCAAAAGCATCATACGAATCGGTCTGTGCCAATATTGAGGAGAAGGAGAAAAAACTCAAATCAGCCTCATATGAAGAAATGCGCGGTGAATGTGATAAGTTGCAGAAAGAAGCAGAACAGATCAAGCTCAATGCCGATAATAAGGCACAGGAATACAACCGCACGCGGGAAGAATTCATGAAGGCGGAAAGCAATATGCATACTCTTATGCGGGAATTGGACCCTATCAAAGAAATTGATGCACAACAGATCAAAACAGCCAAAGATGAAGCGTCGGAAGAGAAAAACAACCTTACCGGGATGATAAGAAAGTTAGATGCCGGCATAAGTATGAATATTAAGGCAAGAGATGGCATTGCATCGGTAGCTGAAAGTATTGATGCAGACAATAGACGTTATGCATGGCTGAAATCACTTGCCGACACCGTGAACGGAACGGTTCCGGGATGCGATAAAATAATGCTCGAAACATATGTGCAGACTGTTTATTTCGACCGTATAATAAATTGTGCCAATTCCCGTTTCATGGTAATGAGTGACGGAAGGTATGAACTAAGAAGATGCAGGACGGCGCAGAACCGCAGAACGCAGAGTGGACTGGAACTTGAAGTTATCGACCACTACAATGGAAGTACAAGAAGTGTCAGGACTCTGTCGGGCGGTGAATCATTTATGGCATCTTTGTCACTGGCACTGGGCCTGGCCGATGAGATACAGCGCAATGCCGGCGGAATTCAGCTTGACACTATGTTTATAGACGAAGGATTTGGTTCGCTTGATGATGAAGCACTGTCCAAGGCGGTGGGCGTATTGTCGGAACTTTCTTCAGGCAACAGGCTTGTCGGTATCATATCGCATGTGGGAAGCCTCCAGGAAAGGATAGACCGCCGGATTACGGTTGAGCGCGGAGCGGTGTGTGGAAGTACGGTTAAAATCACTGTTTAGAACGAATACTTATATGTTTTAAGAAAGATACAATTTATACGAGTATCGAGGTCAAATTTGTACTGTATCATGCATGAAATTTATATGGTATCATTGTTATGAAAAAATCAAAGGAGGGTTTCATGAAAACTTTAAAATTTAAAAGAATTTTCACAGCACTGCTTGCTGTTATGCTTATTGTATCTATGGCAGTAGCAGCAACAGCATGCGGAAAGAAATCATCTTCTACAGATACCAGTGCATCTACAACCGCGGCGGCAGAAGATGGTAACGACGGAGAAGAGACAAAGAGCGATGCAGATCTTTCTTCAATTGAATTTGTAAGAAAGATGGGTAACGGTATTAACCTTGGTAACACACTTGAGGCATATAATCATGCCAAAGGTACCAATCTTGCTACTAAGGTATACGAGACAACATGGGGTCAGCCTGTTACCACTCAGGATATGATCAATGGCATGAAGGCAGCCGGATTTGATACAATCAGAATCCCTGTTTCATGGACCAACATGATGAACTTTGAAGACGGCGATTATACAATTGGCGCAGCATATCTTGACAGAGTTGAAGAGATTACCAAGTGGGCAGTAGATGCCGGAATGTATGTAATCATCAATGACCATTGGGATGGCGGCTGGTGGGGAATGTTCGGTTCCGCAACAGAAGAGACCAGAACAAAGGCTATGACACTTTACACAGAGATGTGGAAGCAGATTGCGGACAGATTTAAAGATTACTCATATAATGTAATCCTTGAGTCTGCTAACGAGCAGCTTGGCTCAGGCCTTAACGAGACAACTATTTGCAAAGACACAGGAACACTTACGGATGATGAGATGTATGAAATCACCAACAAGATTAACCAGGCATTCGTTGACACCGTAAGAGCTGCCGGCGGATATAATGAGGACAGATTCCTCCTTATTGCCGGATACAATACAGATATAACCAAGACTTGTGATGACAGATTTGTAATGCCTACGGATACAGCTAAGGATAAGCTTCTTATATCGGTTCATTTCTATGAGCCATGGAGCTACTGCGCTGAGGAAATGGAGTCGGCAGCACCTTGGGGAACCAAGAAAGAACTTGCAGCGATAAGCGAGTCGCTTAACAAGATGACCAAGTTCACGGACAAGGGCATCGGCGTTGTAATCGGCGAGTATGCAGCAATGCCGCTTAAAGATAAATCATTCAAAGAGAATATGAATACATATCATGCAAATATCCTCGATATATGTGATATCAATGATTACTGCCCGATTCTCTGGGACAGAGGAGACTTTTTCAGCAAGACTGACTGCAAGCTTATCGACAGTGATATGGCTAAGCTTTTTGCGTCACGTAATTATGAAAATGAGTCCAAGAAGTCGGTAGAAGATGTTAAGTCTGCTGCCAAGACAGAGATGGAAGCTTTTGTTAAGGACGCTCCGGAAACATTTGCAAAGGAAGAAGAGCAGGCTGATCCTGACAGTGCAACCGCATGGATCATGTATAACGGCGGCGGAGTTCAGTACAGCGTAGGCGATACATATAATCCGGCACCTGTTGCAGGCGTTACGGCTACTGATGTCAAGATCACAGGAGCAGGTACATATACAGTTGCCCTTGATTTTTCAGGATTAAGCGACGGTAAGGCTTATGGAATTACATTCTCAGCTGTAGGACTTTCAAACGGCGAAATTCTTTACCCTGGATATACAATGGATATCAAGGAAATCAAGATTAACGGTAAGGCTATTACACTTACTGCTAAGCCATATACAGCATCTGATGATGAGAAGTGTACGCGTGTTAACCTTTACAATGAATGGGTTTCCAAGCTTCCGGATGACGCTCATACACTCGACGGCAATCTTGACGGATGTTCAGCAGTTATAGTTGATAAGGCTGATTTCGCACAGGTTGAGAAAATCGAAGTAACATTTGATTACGTTGCACCACAGTAAGATAAATAAAATCAACTAAATTAAATAAAAGACATCATTTCTTTTGAGGTAATCATCAAGTATAATTACTAGAAATTGTAAATGGTGTCTTTTTTTGTGGTGCAAAGGCTTGTTTTTTTGAGCTGAGTATTATAAAATTTAATTTAATGGTATTTGCACACAGGATGCCGAATAATAGAAGTAAAGAGGAAATAATATGAGTAATTACAAGATTACATTGATTCCGGGCGACGGAATAGGACCGGAAATTGTTGCACAGGCAGTCAAGGTTCTTGATGCAGCAGGAGACAAATATGGATATAAGCTTGATTATACGTCGATTCTTATGGGAGGATGCTCCATTGACAAATATGGTGTTCCGCTTACTGATGAGGCAGTTGCGGTTGCAAAGAGTTCGGATGGGGTGCTTCTCGGGGGGG
>ERZ780014.463-NODE-463-length-18175-cov-9.79415_pt1 | contig 18175 bp, 9 predicted proteins | sample MGYA00511929_ERZ780014 | MGnify/ENA primary metagenome ERZ780014 (study PRJEB29588, sample SAMEA2155132) | human gut metagenome | biome: human gut; feature: human-associated habitat; material: faeces | place: Denmark | collected 2008/2010 ...
CCTCCCAGGCGCTTCGCCGGGCCTCGTCGCCTCCGATATGGATGTATTTCGAGGGGAACAACTCCAGAACCTCGGTCAGGACCTCGTCCATAAATTTCAACGACAGCGGATTGCCGACGCAAAACTCGCCGGAAGTATAGGCCCGGCCCGAGCAGCAGAGCTCCGGATAAGCTGCGAAAACCTCGTCGGAGTGCCCCGGGAACTCAATTTCCGGAATCACCTCGATGAAGCGTTCGGCAGCATAGGCAACGATTCTGCGAATTTCCTCTTTCGTATAGTAACCGCCATAGGCCCCCGGGGTGTCCTCGGGTACATAATGCCTGTCGCCGTAACTCCACCATTCGAGCCAGTCGGACTCCGTACGGAATGCTCCCAGCCGGGTCAGCAGCGGATAAGCGTCGATCCTGATGCGCCAGCCGCCGTTATCCGCCAGGTGGAAATGAAATTTGTTAAGCTTGTACCGTGCCATTTCATCGAGGAGCCGGAATATCGTTTCAACGGGGAAAAAGTGCCGCGAAACATCGAGATGAATACCCCGATAACCGAAACAGGGATTATCGATGATTTCCACGCAGGGAATCCCCTGTGCGGTCGCCAACAGGCACAGCGTCTGCCGGCCGTAGAACAGTCCCGCGGAATCCAGGGCCGTAAGGTCAATGCCCCGGCGAGTCACTTTCAGCCGGTAACCCTCCGGACGAATCTCCGGAGCCGAAGGATCGATTCGGCAGGCAACGTACCCATCGCCTGCACGCTCCACGAATCGGGCGCTGTCCGTTTCAAAGTAACCTCCCGTAAAGGTTGCCTCCTGCGGCATCGGCACCAGAATCATTTCGCCGACAGATCTCCGGCAGGCAGTGCCGAAGAACGAAAGAGCGACAATGGAGATTGCAAAAATGAGTTTCATAATCATATCCTATGGATTGAGCCGATTCCATCCACTCTGCCGGGACAAAATCTACCGGGTACGAAAATACTCCTGACATGGATCATGCAGGTCGAATTTTTACCGAAAAACGGTTGTAGGCCCGCTTCTGCGGACAATCAAGCGATTTTATCGCCTTTTTCGTTCAGTCTGTCGATAAATTCCTTGGGAGAGAATCCGAATTTCTTTCTGAAGCACGTACTGAAATATTTCGGGTCGTTGAATCCGGAAGCATAGGCCAGATCGGCAATACGCATCTTCTTCTGCTCTTCGAGCAAATGATAGGCAGCACGCAGTCGCACGTCAATGATGAATGCAGCCGGAGTCAACCCGGTGAGCGATTTGAGTTTTTCGGTAAGAATCGTACGCGACATATTCATTTCACGGGTAAAATCGGCCTGTGCAAATTCGCAATCGTCGATATGCGCATTGACGCACGCCATAGCCTGACGCATGAACTTTTCGTCCATCGAAGTATACTCCAGTTTCTCCACCTCAAAAACCGGCTGGTTGCGGAAATGCAGGCCCCGAATCTCCAATTTTCGGAGTTGATTGACAATCTGAGCGTAGAGCAACTGCAGGTTGAAGGGCTTGGTGACATAGCCGTCCGCCCCCGAATTGTACCCTTCAATCCGGCTTTCGTCGGCATTTTTGGCCGTAAGCAGGATAACCGGAATATGACAGTATTCGAAGGTCTGCTTGATCCGTCGGCACAATTCGATACCGTCCATGCCGGGCATCATGATATCCGAAACGACCAGATCGACCGGCTGTCGGGACAATATACGAAGCGCTTCTTCTCCGTCGGATGCCGTTTCAATTCGGAAATAGGGCGCCAAAAGATTGGAGATCAACAAGAGCAGTTCTTCGTTGTCATCGACGACCAACAGCGTATGGTCAGTGCGTGTGCGGGAGGGGGTATCGGTCATCGCCGCATCGGGCTGCACCGGAACGAATTCTCCGGCCCCTTCGTAAATTTTTTCCGCGGCATCGTCTCCGGTATCATCGTCGATCTCCTCTTCGGTATAAGCATCTCGACCTATGGGTAGCGTGATTCGGAAACAGTTGCCGTCCTGCTCGTCGCTCGACACCCGGATTGAACCTCGGTGGAGGTCGGTGAGATCCTTGACCAACGACAGACCGATACCGGTTCCAATCGTATGGTGTTTCCGGTAATTGCCGTCGTAAAACCGGCGAAAAAGTCCGTCGATAGTCTGCTGGGTCATCAGTTCGCCGCTGTTGGCGACCGAAATGCAGACCGAACAGTCGTCTCCGGTTTCGATCCGGATGATAATTTCACCCTTGTCGGGCGTGTATTTTGCCGCATTGGACAGCAGGTTGTAGACGATCTTATCGAGTTTGTCGGGATCGAACCAGCCGTCGACCTGTTCCGACGAAGCACGGAAATAGACCTTGAGCTGCTTTCGGGCCACAAGCGGGGCAAAAGCTTCCACACACCGGCGAACGAATCCGACGACATCGCCATGCGAAACACGGATTTTCAGATTCCCGCTCTCGACTTTCCGGAATTCGAGTATCTGCTGAATCAGTCGCATCAGCCGCGTCGCATTGGCCGACATGACACCGTAAAGAGTCTGATTGTCCCCTGTGCCGTTGTTCAGGTTCTGGAGTGAAGTAAGAATAATCGTCAGCGGAGTCATCAGTTCGTGAGTGACGTTGGTGAAAAACTGCAATTTGGCATGATTCAGTTCTTCGGTTTTTTGTCGCTCCAACTTCGAAATCTGCACCTCCTGACGCAGCCGGAGCCTGTAGCGCAGGAACCGCACGACCCCATAGGCGAGCACCAGCAGCAGCACGGAATAGATCGTCCAGGCCCACCACGAAAGCCACGGGGCGGGGAGTATCCGCACTGTGAGCGTCCGCTCGTTGCTGCTCCACACGCCGTTTTCCCCGGCAGCCTGCAGACGGAATGTGTAGGTTCCCGGTGAAAGATTGCTGTATGAGGCGAAACGGTGGTGCGAATCGGCCGTAACATACTCCTTATCAAATCCGTCGAGCCGGTATCTAAAAATATGATCGCGCGGATTGGCATAGGAGAGCATCGAGAATTCGATGAAGAAGTTGTTCCGGTCGTGCGTAAGCGTCACGGCATCCGTGTAATCGATATCCCGGAGAGAGATGCGCGATCGTTCCCGTGCGGGAATGGTCCGCAACGAACGATTGTGCACCTTGAAGTCTGTGAGCACGATCGGCAGTCTCGTCTGGTGGGGCTGCGTGCGATTGCCGGTGAATATCATCAGCCCATTCGATCCTCCGAAAGCAATGCGTCCGTAATCGACCTGCGCCGAAGCGTTTCGGTTGAAGAAGAACGACTGCATGTCGGCCGATATAATATAGGTATTGATATGCTCGGGATTGCCCAGGCTGTCCGGCGAAAAGGAAAAGACCGAATTATTCGTGGTAATCCACATCCGGCCGTTTTCATCCCGGGCAATATTGCCGATACCTTTGTTTTCCAGATTCGGGAAAGCCGACACGGCCTTAAAGCTCCCTTCCGAAGAAATACGGACCGCAAGTCCGTCCGCAAAGGTTCCGGCCCAGATACACCCCGTATCGTCGGCCTGCAGGCAATAGACATGATCGGAAATCATGCCGTTGTCGCGTGTATACTGCCTCCAGGTTCCGTCTGCCGTACGGATATGCAGAATGCCCTGGCCGTTGGAAGCGATCCAGACATCGCCTGCTTTGTCGCAGCAGATGTCGAACACATAAGTCTGATCGAATGGCGTAGCGTATCCGAGCCATTCAGCAGCGGTGTGGAAACGCCCGTCTACCGATTCGACGTAAATACCTAACCGGGAACCTATCCACAGATTGCCGTGCGTATCCTCACACAGAGCAATCACGCAGTCGTCCAGAAAGTTCGGCTGGTTGAAATGATTGATCTGCCGAACCTTGTGCTGCGTTTCGTCATACACCCAAATACCGGCGTTTTGCGTTCCGAAATACAGTTCCCCGGTAGTCGAGCGGCGGATGATCGTATTGACGGTCGAAGTGTAGGGAAGCGACTTCAAATCGGGATGCTCGTGATAATCGACGATTTTACCGCTTCGGATGTTGTATTTTATAAGGCCGAAATCAAGCAGCCCGAACCAGAAGTCGCCGTTTCCGGCGTAATACATACTTCGAACAGAACTCGTGTTGTAACGGGTTCTGATCGGTTCCAGCCGATCGGACTCGAATTTGGTTCCGCTGGTCTGAACCTTGCAGACGCCGCCACCCAACAAACCGATCCACATCAGTCCGTCACGGGTTCGAAGGATCGAATTCACTTCGTTATAGGGCAGGTCTCCCACGTTGTCGCCGGGAAAGAAATTCTGGAACGAATCGGGATTGTCGATGTCGTGAAGGATGCTCAACCCGCTGCGACCACCGATCCAGATGGTATTCTGCTCAGGATTTTCCTCAATATCGTAAATAATATCGTCGAGCAGCGAGTGCGTTCTGCCCGGCACGTGTTTATAATGCACATAACGGGTCGGTCCCGGGGCCAGAGGATTAACCAGCCGCACCACTCCGGCGCCCCACGTACCCACCCAGATATTACCCGCAACATCACGTGCCAAAACATGTGCTTTACGCAGCACGGCATCGTCGCAAGCATAGGCGCGATCCTCACGGATATCATAACGCAACAAACCCTGATCGAAAGCGGCGATCCACAGGTTCAGTTTGTCATCCTTGATGATGGAGGTGACTGCCTTGACGGGACGACCCGCCGAATTGGAGATCGGGACGGGATGAAAATTACGGTCAAGCGCATTTTTGCGGAAAAGGCCCTTGTCGCCGCCGATCCAGATGCCGTTGCCCGTATCGCACAGAATGACTGCGATGTTGCAATCCGCTAACTCCGGATATTCGTCGGCCACGATGTTTCCCGAAACCTTGTCGAGCCGAAAAAGGCCGTGCTCGGTTCCGATCCACAGGTTCTTGTCATGGTCCTCGGCAACGACATTGACGAACGTGTTGAACAACCCGTTCGAAACATCACGCATACCGTAGGTGATGGCTCCGTATCCATCGTAGCGGGCCAATCCGTTATAAGTTGGAATCCAGATATATCCATCGGAATCCTGATAAAGTTTGCGCACTTCGTTCGACGGCAGAATGTCGGAAGGTAACGGGGTGAAACGCACCTGAGGAAAAGACTCGGCAGCAACGACCTGTATCTCGGAAAGGACAAATCCGATGCAGACTATGAAAAAACGGGATATAAGAAAGCGACGATGCATAACGGGTATTTTCGGAAACTAAAGTATACATTTTTTTCGGGAAACACAACTGCATCCCGCCGAATTGTACGATCATTTGGCCGAAAGAGAACGGCGCAATACGGCTCAAAACGTCCGGACAACTGCAATTTCACCTTTATTTCAATTAAGGTATCCGTATACGGGAAAGAATCTTTCCGGAAAATATTCAACCCCGCGGCCGATAAAAATTCATTCTTTTGTAACTGCTTTCCCAAGTCCCCTAAAGAACGAACCGACCCTGATAACGATATGACAACAAAAACAGATCTTGTACGTCGAATAGTATCTTTGGCGTTTATGTTGCCGATACTCTGTGCCTGCGGCCGAAAATGGACGGTCGAGCCGCATGACACCTACTGTCTGATTCGGCAAGACGGAGGACAGACTCTGGGCTATTTCCCCGGATCCGGCGTCCGTATCTTATATTCCGACGGATACGCTTTCAAAGACCTGAACCGAAACGGGATTCTCGACTGCTACGAAGATTGGCGGTACACCCCGGAAGAACGGGCGGAAGACCTTGCAAAGCGACTCTCCGTCGAAGAGATTGCCGGATTGATGTTATACAGTTCCCATCAGGCCGTCCCGACGGATTCGGTAGGTTACTGGTCCTCGACCTACAACGGGACCTCACTCCGGGAAAGCGGACTTCCCCACTCGGCTGTTTCGGACAAACAGCGGAAGTTCCTCCGGGACGACAATCTCCGGGCCGTGCTCGTCGTCCGGGTTGAAAGTCCCCGCATTGCAGCCGAATGGAACAACAACATGCAGGCCTTCGTCGAAGGCCTCGGACAAGGCATTCCGGTCAATATCAGTTCCGATCCCCGGAATGAAACCCGAGCCTGGGCCGAATACAACGCAGGGTCAGGAGGAAAGATTTCGTTGTGGCCCAGTCCGCTCGGGCTGGCCGCTACGTTCGACCCCGAACTGGTCGAAAAGTTCGGACGGATCGCATCCGCCGAATACCGCGCCTTGGGTATCGCCACAGCGCTGTCGCCGCAGATCGATCTGGCGACCGAACCCCGGTGGAACCGGTTCTACGGTACCTTCGGCGAAGACCCCGATCTGGACACCGATATGGCGCGGGCCTATATCGACGGATTCCAGACCTCCGTCGGAGCTGCCGAGATTGCGGACGGCTGGGGGTATGAAAGCGTCAATGCCATGGTCAAACATTGGCCGGGCGGCGGCCCGGAAGAAGGCGGACGGGATGCCCATTTCAGCTTCGGGAAATACACTGTTTACCCCGGCGGAAATTTCGAGCAACACATCCGGCCCTTTGTGGAAGGAGCTTTCCGCCTCAACGGCAAGACACGAAAGGCCGCAGCCGTCATGCCCTATTATACGGTTTCCCACGGGGTGGACCCCTCGGGAAAAAAGGTCGGCAACGGTTTTAGCAAATATATCGTCACCGATCTGCTGCGGAACAGATACGGATACAACGGCGTCGTCTGCACGGATTGGGGCATCACGCACGACTATTCCAGCATCGAGGAGGCTGACGGCAAATGCTGGGGAGTGGAGGCATTGAGCATCCCGCAGCGGCATTACGAAGCGCTCAAAGCCGGAGTAGACCAGTTCGGCGGCAACAACGACAAAGGTCCCGTGCTGGAAGCCTACCGAATGTGGACCGCCGAATTCGGCGAAAAATCTGCCCGGGAGCGGTTCGAACGTTCCGCCATAAGGTTGCTGCTCAATATTTTTCGGACCGGTCTGTTCGAAAATCCCTATGTAGACCCGGACCGGACGGAAGCGACGGTCGGGAATCCGGAATTTATGCAAGCCGGTTACGAAGCGCAGCTCCGGGCGGTCGTGCTGCTGCAAAACCGGGCGGGAACCCTGCCCGCATCGACCCGCCGGAGCGTATATCTGCCCGAATGCGGACAATCCCGCCTACCTGTAGACACCTCTTTGGTCAAACAATATTACGAATTGGCAGAAAGCCCCGAAAATGCCGACTTCGCGATCGTTTTTATCGACGAACCCGACGGAGGCTGCGGATACGATGCGGCCGATCGGGAAAAGGGCGGCAACGGTTATGTCCCGATCAGCCTGCAATACGGCGACTACACGGCCCGCCACGCACGCCCCGAGAGTATTGCCGGCGGGGACCCGAAAGAACCGTCCATCGACCGGAGTTACCGCGGGAAAACCGTCCGGAGTTCCAACCGGGAAGAGTTGAAACGGGTACTCGGAACGAAACGGCAGATGGGAGACAAGCCCGTCGTGGCTGTCGTTTCCACGACCAGACCGTTCGTTCCGGCCGAATTCGAACCTTCGGCCGATGCCATACTGCTTGCTTTCGGGGTACAGCGTCAGGCCGTGCTGGATATTATCTCCGGTCGGCGGGAACCGTCGGCACTTCTGCCGATGCAATTGCCCGCAGACATGAAAACCGTGGAACAGCAGCATGAAGACGTTCCGAGAGATATGGTTTGTTATACGGACTCGGAAGGAAATACATATGATTTCGCTTTCGGGCTCGACTGGAAAGGTGTCATCCGGGATGCAAGAGTCGAAAAATACAAATAGTCAAGAAATCGCATGAAGAAGCTGTTTTCAATTATTGCACTTTGCCTCGTCGGTACCGCGACGAACGCCCAGGCCCCTTATGCCCAGTTTCAGGGCGGCATGATCGGCTGCATAGAGCCGCAGGGCTGGATCGAGGAATTCCTCCACCGCCAACAAACGGGACTTACGGGACATCCCGAGGCGATGTCCTATCCGTACGACTCCTGCCTTTGGGCGGGTGAGATCGGACGTAACACCGAAACCTACGGAAGCGACTGGTGGCGCTACGAGCAGACAGCCTATTACACCGACGGTCTGCTCCGCCTGGGTTACCTGCTCGGTGATCGGGAGATGATCGCCAAAGCCGAGGAGGGGATTCGCTACACGCTGGCCAACGCATCGTCCACAGGTGTTTTGGGCAACAAAGCGATTGAGTCGATGTGGCCCATGTGTGTCTACTTCCGGGTGCTGCAAGCCTATTACGAGCGCACGGGCGATCCGGCGATCCCCGCAGCCTTGGAAAGGCACTACATGAACTTTACGCAGGAGCAGGTCGAGAAATGGCGCAACATCGTCAGCATCGAGGGAATGTTGTGGACTTACGGCAAAACCGGCAATGCGAAGTTGCTGGATATTTGCGAGAGAGCCTACAATGGCGGAAAATTCGGGGACCTGACGCCCGCAGTCGCGGCCGGCGACGAACGGTTCGTCATGCATGGCGTCACCTGCATGGAAGAACTGAAACTCCCGATGCTGCTCTATGCCTATACGGGCAAACGATATTACCTGGACCTTGCACTCAACGCCGAACGCAAGCTCACCCGCGACCACATGCTCCCCGACGGCGTTCCTGCCAGTGCGGAAGCGCTCGTCGGAAACGGGGACGTCATCAACAGTCACGAAACCTGCGACATTTCCGACTACACCTGGACACTGGAGCAATTTCTCCTGACCACGGGCGAAGTCCGGTGGGCTGACAAAATAGAAAAAGCGGTCTTCAATGCCGGACCGGGAGCCGTTACCAAGGATTTCCGATCGTTGCAGTATTTCTCGTCCGTCAATCAGGTAATCGCAACGGGGCGTTCAAATCACAACGAATTCTTCCACGGTTCGACCTGGATGGCTTTCCGGCCGACGCATGAAACGGAGTGCTGCGCCGGAAACGTTCACCGTTTCATGCCCAATTACGTCGCACATATGTGGCTACGCGGGAAAGACGGCTCTATTGCCGCCGCGCTCTACGGCCCTTCGGCTGCAACGTTCGACCTGCCGAACGGCCGACAGTGCCACATCGCACAGCGGACCTCCTATCCGTTCGACGGGGAGATCGAGTTCTCCTTCGGTCTGAAAGAGAGGACGGATATCCCGTTTCTGCTACGCATTCCCGCATGGTGCAGGGATGCCAAAATATATGTCAACGGCAAACTATGGCGAGACGCATGTCCCGCCGGCACGTTCGTGACTCTCCGGCGCAAATTCAAGAACGGCGACCGGATTCGGTTGTGTCTCGGCATGCAACCCGTCATGAACACCGTTCCCGGACAGGGAATCTACGTGCAGCGCGGACCTCTGCTCTTCTCCTATCCTGTTCCCCAGCGGAAAACAGCCGACCGGACGGTCTATGCGAATATGAACGGCAAAGTTCCCGGCAACCCCGAATTCGAATGCTGGAGCATCGAGCCTGCCGGACCCTGGAACTATGCCCTTTGCTCCGATCCGGTCATACCCCTGAAGGTCATTCGGACAAAACCCGCAGCCGCAGGAAGCTATCCGTTCGATCCGGAACATACGCCCGTGAAAATCTCGGTTCCCGTCAAACCGATCGACTGGGAATTGGAAAAAGGACGCTACACGCCGCGCCTTCCGGCCGAAGGGATAGCCCGCGCCGTATCCGACCGTATCGAATACCTCGAACTGATTCCCTACGGATGCACGGAACTCCGGCTTACTGTTTTCCCGCAATGCAATTAAGAATTCAAACCGAACCCGAAATGAACATTTCCCCGCTCCGACTTCTCGTCAACCGGACGATCCGGACTCTTTGCCCTGCACTCCTGCTGCTACCGGTAGCCTGTAGTGAAAGCGGACTCACGATCCGCGTCATCGATCCTTTGACCAATGTTCTTCCCGGAATCGTTTGCCCTCCTGCCGGGGACGATACCGTCCGCGTGGCCCGCGGCGAGAACGCCGTTCTGCAATTCGTTATCTCCGCTGACGACTCCGTCGCGGCAATGACTCCTGTCCTTCGGAGTCTTAAAACAGAGCAGGGAGCTTCGCTCGACAAAGCCGTTCTGGGCTGGGTCCGGAACGTACAGGCTTCCCACGCCTACGTGCCGGCGGCCCCCGATGCCCTGCAATCACCGTCCGGAGAATATCCCGATCCCATTCTGACCGACACCACCGTATCTATCGCTGCAGGCGGGACAGCTTTGCTCTGGTTGGACATTCCGATTCCGGCCGATGCCGAAGCGGGGCTTTACGAAGGATCGGTACGCATTTCCGGGCTAAAGAACGGAAAGCGGATCGTTGCCGACCGACAATTCACCATACAAGTTTATCCGGTCACGCTTCCCGAACAGTCGTTATTGGTTACCAACTGGTATTTCCCCGATAAATTCTCTTTCATGAACGGCAACGAATCCGTGGAGGACGATTCACCGGCCTATTGGGAATGTATGCGGCAGCTCGTCGAAACCGCCTCGGCCTATGGTCAGAACGTCTGGTTGCTCTACGAAACGGGAACGCCGGTTCCGACAGCCGACGGCAAAGGGCTGACGTTCGATTTCTCACGGATGGACAAAACGATCGAATTCCTGCTCCGACACGCCGACGTACGGCTGATCGAGGCCAACCATTTCGCCAAGCGGTCCCGCAACGGGTGGACCGATCCTTTCTGGGCCAACGTACCGGTCCCCGACGGCAAGGGCTCCTATGTTTATCAACGTCTGCCCCATGACGACCCGCGCGTGCAACGATACATCGCAGCGTATTTTCCGGCTCTGCAGGAGCATTTGCGTTCCAGAATGATCGATGACGGAAGCGGCCGCAGTTGGCTCGACATCTACACACAACACATTGCCGACGAACCGCTCAACGAAAATAAGACCTCCTGGGAAGGATTGGCCCGCCAGGTAAAACAGGCTGCCCCCGACATCCGAATCATCGAAGCTTACCGTTCTTCGTCCTACGACCCGGCGCTGATCGACATCCTCGTGCCACAACTCGACGAATTCGTATGGGAAATCTATCGAACAATGCCAGCCGGACATAGTTGCTGGTTCTACACCTGCATGTATCCCCGGGGGAATTTCGCAAACCGTTACGTAACACTGCCGCTCATCAAGACACGCCTGCTGCATTGGATAAACTACAAATACGACTCTCCGGGATACCTTCACTGGGGCTTCAACGCATGGGGAGCGAACGGCGATCCTTTCGGAGACGTTTCCGCCCCCGCCAATGACTGGCCCGGCGGCGACTCGCATATCGTCTACCCCGGTTACCGTAAGCTCTACCCGTCGATTCGGCTGGCAGCCATGCGTGACGGCATCCGTGACTACGACCTGCTGAAAATGGTTGAGGCCCGGGATTCGATCCGTGCACAGGCTTTCGTCAATGCGATCATATTCGATTTCAACCGGTACGACACGTCAGTGTCCAGATTCCGGCAGATTCGCCGGGAAATATTGGATTTTTTGGAAGACATGCATTAATCGGAATATTCAAGCAGTCAATCTCTGATTCAGTTCAGCAGATAAAATAATCCCGTTTGTCAGTTTTCGGTCGGTATTCATGACATCGGTTAAAAAGGCGTTCGACTCGGGAGCGATCCCGGCCTCGCAGAGCGAGCACCTTTCGTATGCCGAAAAGTTTTTCGGCATACAAAGGTACAGCTCGCTGTTATCTGGCGATAACAAAAATCCGCGGCGGAAATTTTTTGTGAAAACTTTGAAAAACCTCCGCTACGGCTTTCGAGGACGGGTCTTTCCCGGTTGCAATATTACAACCGTCCGGGCGCCAAAACAAGCTCTAGGTGCGGACTGGAGCGATCGTGGCCGGACATCAAAACCGAGGTATTTCAGTCGGTGGTATCCTGCATCATGAAAGGTAGGTTTTCTTGTTCCGTTCATTATTCCGATATAAACTGCGTGAAGCAGAAAATGGTATTTTGAATGGTTTAAACCATAAAACCAGACACACACGCTTTACAAGCATAAAGCGAACGTTCAATCTTAAAAACATTGTACCATGGATTCATTAAAAGAAACCGACAACCTCGCAACAAAACCATCGAAGCGTCCCCGTATCGAAGTCGACGAAGAATTGATGCGTCAGATGATCGCCGGACAGGCCCCTTTGGATTCGAAAGTCATCCGCCGGATTCCCGAACCGGAAGCGGAAAATACGGACGCTCCCGAGGGAAAGACATCGGAAACGGTATCCGGAGCATCGGCTCCGACTGCTGAAAGGACAGACGCCAATACCCAAACGAGTGACGTAAAGGAGCTGGCCGGATTCCGTCGCAAAAAGATTCCGCTGCCGGATTTCGAACGCACGTTCTTTGCCCCGGCGGACTGCCGTAACCGTTCGGCGATCTATATCAGTGCGGCAACCAAGTACAAAGTATCGGCAATCCTCCACTTATTGGGAATGAGAATACAAGGCTTACAGCTTTGGTCGACAATATGCTGCGCTTTGTAATCGGAATTTACAGCGACGAGTTGAATTATCTCCACGAGAAGAAGAACAACAGACGACTATTTTAAACAGACAATGCGATAAGCGATTACTTTGGGTTTCTGATATGGACGTAGCGAAGCGACTGGCATCCGAACCGCAGAATGTCGCCTTTTCCGCCGATGTCTTTCGGATTAGCCGTCGCTCTCTTCTTTCAGAGTTGGACATTGGAACCGTTCGCCAATTTGGTCCTCTATTCGGCTTATCGCATTATCTATCATTTGGTTTGTCACCTTGGCATAAATCTGAGTCGTGGTCGTATATTTGTGTCCCAACATTTTTGACACTGTTTCCAGCGGAATGCCGTTCATCAAGGAGAGCGTCGTTGCAAAGGTATGTCTCGCCATGTGGAATTTCAGATTCTTGGTAATTCCGCATTGTCTGGCGATATGTTTCAGGCAGACATCCGAGGATTTCAATGAAGCTACCGGAAAAACCTTTCCCGGATTCTCGGGAAAGAGCCGGTTGAATCGGTTGGCAGGAATACGATACTTTTCAAGAATAGCTTTCGCAACCGGAAGTAGTTTTACCGTAAACGGTACTTTCGTTTTCTGACGGATACTGCTAATCCACCATGCTCCGTTCGGAGTTTGTTTCAACTCCTCATAACTCAGTTTGGCCAGATCGGCATAGGACAGGCCCGTAAAACAACAGAACAGAAACATATCCCGTGTCCGATCCTGACGCTGCTGCTTGACTTTGCCGATAATTAGTTTATTGATTTCTTCTTCGGTGAGATATTCAATTTCCGGCTGGTCGGCAAAGTAGTAGTAATAGGCAAACGGATTCTTCTCCATTTGCCCGTCGTTAAACGCTTTCTTGACGATATGCTTCAGTGATTTGATCTCAACGCTGATCGTCGTGTCGGCAAGGCCCCTGACATGTTTCAGATAGGCGGCAAACTTCTCTGCAAAAGACTGATCCAGTTCCACAAGGGGTATATCCTTGACTTTATAGTCCTGACAGATGAAAAGACTCAAATCGCGTCGTAGCGTTTGATAACGGAATAAGGAATGGATAGTACGGTCCACATCTATACGGTTCTTGTACTCTTTGCAGAATTCATCGCATAACTCCAGTAACAGTTTATACCTTTTACTGAAACCCAGATAGGCGTTCTTCACCTTATCGGCGGAAACATATCCGTCACGGTCGCAGATAGACTGGTAATGCTTTCCGATCTGGATACGAATATTATCCAGATAGCGGTTGATACGGTCGGCTTCGAGGCTTTTGCCTTTGGCGCGACCGCCCTTCACCTCCCACAGATGGGGAGGAACGCTAAGTTTGGCGCTGAACTGGGCGATCGTACCGTTGACGGTAATACGGCCCATGACGGGAACAACCGGCTGAACTTTGTGTTTGTCCTTTTTGAGGTAGAACAGAACCTTGAATGTACTGCGCATACTCCGATGAAATTTGGGGGTTAAAACTAATTTCCTCAGAGTTGTCTGTCAAGATGAAGCGCGATGCAAGAAATTGCAAACGAATATTTTATGCAAAATACAGCAAAACAGACGAGGTAACGATCTGGAAACCGTAACCTCGTCTGGAATTACCTTATTATGCTTGGAATCCCTCGAAGAAGAAACCCTGTGCAAAGATTAAATCGCTGAATATTTAATATTTACACCCATTTTCTCCTCTCGGGAAACGAATGGGTAGTACTTGAGGTAATTGCCCTCCACGAACTGTACGATCTTGTTGATCCGGGCATTGCCGTCGGGTTGCATTTCGTAGTACGGGGCACCTATCGGCCCCGTTTCGTCCGGCCCAGCCGTGGCCAGGTCGTTGAGTATGTTCAGGAAAAGCGACGCCGATGCGAATCCCCGCAGCCCGGGCAGTTGCAGTAACCTGTCGCGGACGCGGTCTACGACGCTTTCGGCGAACCAGAGCCCGGCGACCGGCTGGCTCAGCATTTTCCGGATGGGGAGCATGGATTCCGTTTCGAATATCTGCCAGTTGGGCATGTCGCGGCTGAACTGCACGGCGACGGCCTCGCAATTGGTCTCCGCAAAGGCTTCGTCGCGTTTGTAACAGTGCGGTACGCGCGGGAAAATGATGATCAGGTCTTTTTCCGTGAAATTGTCGACCGATTGTCCGGTGACACGTGTACCCTTCACGTTCAGGGTCAGGCTGAGCATGTAATCCTCGTGGAAATGAAGGGGCGGATCGGTTTGTTTGTCAAACCAATACTGTGTGATGAACAAATCGTTGCCGGGCAACGGGGTGAGATCATTCAGGACACGTTTCATCAGATAATGAGACTTATGGTAACAAATATAGGAACTAATAAGGACAAATCAAAACCGGGGCGGTTTTTTGTGGGGAAGGATACGCGGCCGGGGTTTCCCGCACCTTTGTTTACCGATCCGGAACGGGGCGTAAAGGAACCCCCGTGGTGAAAAGTGCGGAAAACGCTTTCTCCTTTCGCATTTAATGAATATCTTTGCGGATATGGCAGTGATCAGATTGACAAAGGAGTTTTCGTTCGAGGCCGCGCATGCCCTCGACGGATACGACGGGCCGTGCCGTGAGATCCACGGGCATTCCTACCGGTTGTTCGTGACCGTGAAAGGGTGCCCTGCGGACGACGACACGAACCCCAAGTGTGGGATGGTGATGGACTTCGGTGTCCTGAAAAGCATTGTCAACGAGGAGGTCGTTTCCCGTTTCGACCATGCGCTCGTGTTGCGGGCGACACGCCGCGACGCTCCCCTGCGGGCGGTGCTGGCCGAACGCTTCGGCAACATCGTCACGGTGGACTACCAGCCGACGTGCGAAAACATGCTCGGCGATTTCGCTGCACGCATCGCACGCCGCCTGCCCCTGGGGGTGGAGCTGCATTCGCTCCGCCTGCATGAGACCGCAACCTCGTTCGCCGAGTGGTTCGCCGAGGACAACCGCTGATTTCCGCCCGGCGGTTCCGCCGGAACGACATACCCCGACATTTCTACCGGACAGGCCCCGGGCGCAAGGGATAGGCGCACGGCAAACATCGAAAGGGAACTATTATTGACGCAAATCGAATATATGAAAAAACTGTTTCTCGTCGACGCCTATGCGTTGATCTTCAAGTATTACTATGCCTTTCTGGGGCGTCCCATGCGCAACCGGGCCGGCATGAATACCTCCGTGGTATTCGGCTTCGTAAAGTTCCTGCGCGACATCCAGAAGCGAGAGCGGCCCGACCTGCTGGGCGTGGCGTTCGACCCCAAGGGCGGCAGCTTCCGCCGGGAGATATTTCCCGAGTACAAGGCCAACCGTGCCGAGACGCCCGAGGACATCCTCCTCTCCGTCCCCTATGTCAAGCGTGTGCTGGAAGCCATGTGCATCCCGATCCTCGAAGTCGAGGGTTACGAGGCCGACGACGTGATCGGCACGCTGTCGCAAAAAGGCGTCGAGGCGGGTTACGAGGTCTTCATGGTCACGCCCGACAAGGACTACGGCCAGTTGGTACGTGACAATTGCAAGATCTACAAGCAGAAGGGCGCCGAAGGGAGCATCGAGATCGTCGACCGGGAGGCGATCCGCGGGAAATACGGCATCGACGACCCCAGCCTCGTGCGCGACATCCTCGCACTGTGGGGCGATGCTTCGGACAATATCCCGGGTGTGCCGGGAATCGGCGAGAAGAGCGCCTGCAAACTCGTGCAGGAGTGGGGAACGGTGGAAAATATCCTCGACAACGTCTCGAAGATCAAGGGCAAGCAGGGCGAGAAGATCGCCGAATGGGGCGACAAACTGCGCCTTGCCAAGACACTGACCACCATCTGCCTCGACGTGCCCATCCCGTTCCGCGAAGAAGACCTCACGGTCTGCGAACCCCATATCGACGAACTCAAGGCCCTCTTTGCCGAATTGGATTTCAAGGCCTTTATGAACGACCTTACGAACCTTGCGCCCCCCGAGGAGCAACCCGAAGGCCCCCGCCAGGAGGCGCAGACCCAGCTTGCGGAGATGGCACGGGCCAAGTCCGCCGCCGCCAAACGCGCGGCGCTGGTCGGACAGGGCAATCTCTTCGGCGACCGCCGAGGTTCCCGTTCCCGAGCTTCAGGCCGAAGCCGATGCCATGCAGTTCAAGACGGCGCAGACCACGCCCCACGATTACCGCCTTGTGGAGAATGCCTCCCAGTTGCGCGAAGTGGTTGCCGAGGTCGGGAAATACGGCGAATTCTGTTTCGACACCGAGACCACGGGGTTCGATATCTTCAACGACCGCATCGTCGGCATGTCGCTGGCCGTAAAGCCGTTCGAAGCGTGGTACATTCCCTTCAAGGAGGAGAATACGGCGGAATATACGCAGATCGTGCGGCCGCTGTTCGAAGACGAAGGGATTGCCAAGATCGGCCAGAACATCAAGTTCGACCTGATGGTGCTCCGGCGCCTGGGGCTCGATATCCGGGGCCGCAAGTACGACACGATGATCCTGCATTACCTGCTCGATCCCGAGTCGCGCCACAACATGAACGCCCTGTCGGAAAAATACCTCAACTACAAGCCTATCGAGATCGAAACGCTGATCGGCAAGGGTTCCAAGCAGCTGACGATGGATCTGGTGAACGTCGAGCGCGTCAAGGAGTACGCCGCCGAAGATGCCGACGTCACCCTGCAACTCAAACACGTGCTCTACCCTCAGGTCGAGAAGATCGGGCTGCAACACCTCTATTTCGAGGTCGAGGAGCCCATGATCGCCGTGCTGGCCGACATCGAGATGGCGGGCGTGCGGATCGACTCCGGGGCGCTGACCGAATACTCCGTCGAACTGAGCCGCAGGCTGGCCGAACTGGAAGCCCAGATCCGTACCGAGGCCGGCGAATCGACGCTCAACATCAACTCGGCACGCCAGCTGGGCGAGGTGCTTTTCGCCAAGATGCGCATCGCCGAAAAGCCCAAGATGACCAAGACCAAGCAGTTCTGCACCGACGAAGATTATTTGCAGACCTTCGCCCGCAAACATCGTATCGTCGACCTGATCCTCGAATACCGGGGTGTCAAGAAACTGCTCTCGACCTATGTCGAAGCGCTTCCCCAGCTGGTCAACCGGACGACGGGGCGTATCCATACCTCCTTCAACCAGGCGGTCACGGCTACCGGGCGCCTTTCGTCCACCAATCCCAACCTGCAGAACATCCCCGTGCGCGAAGAGATGGGGCGCCGCATCCGCCGGGCGTTCATCCCCTCCGATTCCGACCACCTGCTGCTCTCGGCCGATTACAGCCAGGTCGAGCTGCGCCTGATGGCGCACCTTTCGGGCGACGAATCGTTGATCGCGGCCTTCGCCCACGGCGAGGATATCCATGCCGCGACGGCCGCCAAGCTTTTCAACAAAACCCTCGGCGAAGTGACCTCCGAGGAACGCCGCCGTGCCAAGACGGCCAATTTCGGCATCATCTACGGCATTTCGGCCTTCGGCCTGAGCCAGCGGCTCGAAATCCCGCGTAAGGAGGCCAAGGACATTATCGACGGTTATTTCGAATCTTACCCCAAGGTCAAGGAGTATATGGACGATGTGGTCGCCAAGGCCAAGGAGGAGGGATTCGTCTCGACGATCTTCGGCCGCCGCCGCTATCTTAACGCACTCTCCTCGCACAACGCCGTGGCGCGTGGCCTGGCCGAGCGCAATGCCGTGAACGCCCCGATCCAGGGATCCGCGGCCGACATCATGAAGATCGCCATGATCAATGTCCACCGCCGTTTCGCGGCCGAAGGCATCCGGCCGACGGTGAGC
>ERZ780014.465-NODE-465-length-18127-cov-8.0669_pt1 | contig 18127 bp, 19 predicted proteins | sample MGYA00511929_ERZ780014 | MGnify/ENA primary metagenome ERZ780014 (study PRJEB29588, sample SAMEA2155132) | human gut metagenome | biome: human gut; feature: human-associated habitat; material: faeces | place: Denmark | collected 2008/2010 ...
GGTTTCTTTGCTACTTTCTTTGTCCGCCATCATGCTCACCGAAAGAAAGTAGGGCGGCTCTCGCCGCCGCCACTCAAAAGCGTGTGTAAAGTCCCGTCACCATCGTGAACATTTCTTCCAGCATATCGCAGTATATGCCCTCGTGCGTTTCGATGTCCTTCGTCTTGCACTCGAATGTCTTTTTACTGAACGTTTTGCGGTAGAAACGCATATTGTAAAGGTCTAAGCCGGCATCGTAGATGATGTCAAGACGGTTTGCGCTCGTCTTGTTCCTCGCAAGGCTCATGCGTAAGCCGTTGCCCATGTCTGTAAAATCCTTGCTTCCCGTCATGGCGACAAAGCGTCTGCCGCCTATCTGCTGTAAAATCGTCTTTGCTATCATGCTTTTCTTGGTTTTAGGTTGGCGGTGCGGACACCGCCAACTTGTTTAACATTCTGTTATCTCGGCAATGGGGGTGTTTCGTTTCAGCCATTCCATCAGGCACTCCATATTGTACTCGCTTGTGATGACTGCCGTATGGCTGTTGATGGCGGTAAACCTGCTGCTCTCGTAGTCGTCTATCCACCCTTTTAGGGTATCAACTCCCCACGCTTCGGCATCGTCAAAGATGCCGTCCAATACTTTGATAGGCTGGCTGAACTTCACTATCAGCGTTTGATAGGCTGCTTTCATCGGTTGTCCTCCTTTTCTTCCTTTTCCGTGAGCCACTTGTCCCGTGCGGCTCGGCACTCGTCCAATGTGGGTTTGACACAAGAGAACAACTCTCCGTCTGTGGGGTGGCGGTAGTCGTACTGCACAAGTGTCCGCTTGCGTCTGCCGATACCTAATTGGAAACGCTCGTATTTCTCCGTACCTGCTTCCGTGCAGGTGCTTATTCCGTTGATGGTCATTCGTGTTGCCATAATCGTTGATTTTAGGGTGGTTAAAAATGTACTGACAGAATTCTGTTCTTCATCACCATTTCGGGGTCACTCGTATAGCGTTGGTGCAGGTAGAAATGGTGGGAGCCGAAGCCGTAAAGGAAAAACCTGTCAAGTTCGTGCTTCTCGGCAAAGTCCTTTACACTCCGTCTTAACTGCTCCTCACTCGTTGCAAGAGTGAGGAGGTTTACAAATTCAAGGAACATCGTGGGGATTTTATCGTCCCACAGACAAATCATGCTTTCAATTCTTACTTCCATACTATTGGGTATTATAGGTTGATACTATGCCGCTTCCATCCGCTGGCGGATAAGGTTCACGTTGCTGTTCACAAGGTTTACAATGCGGTCGTGGTACTCGGTATTGGAATTGTGCAAGCCACGACTTTGCACCACCTCCAATGTCTTCAAGGAAACCTCCACCGTTTCTATGCGCTTGCCGTCAATGGTGGCGGATAGGATAAGGGAGTTCTTTTCAAGGAAATAGGAGTTGGAAAACACGCAATGGTGCAGTTCCGTCCCTTCCGCTGCAAACTCCGCCACGCTCTCCAACACACGCACCTGCAAAGTGCCGTCCGTAAAGGCAATGCCGAAGAATATGCCTTTGAGTTTGCGGTATGCCTTCTCGTGTTTCTTCGCTTGGCGGATGCGTTCCTCCAACTTCTTGCGCTCTATCTCCTTGTTGCGCTTGTGCATAAGTCTGTCGTGTTCGGCTTTGAGGTCGGAGGGACAGACGTACTTCGGGCTGTTCGTGTCCTTGCCGAAATGACGCAGGAGGTCTATGGTGTCACGCCACATGGAGCCGTCCGAAATGGTGTAACCGTTACGGATACATATCTTTATGGATGCCCAATACCTCTCTATGTCAAAGGAACTGCGGATGTAGTGGCGCAACATGGGATATTGCCCTGCCTTCAACAGCGTTTCGGCTCGGCTGTCGGAAAGGATAGCCGTGAAAAGGTCGTAAGGCAGTATGTTGTGGTATTCGCCATTGAAGCCGTTGCGTTTCAGTTCGGGTATGAAACGCTGTCGGGGATAGGTGCAGACGGGGTTTATATCGTATGCACGGAGTTTGTTGTTCTTGCGTACCTCCATGTCGCTGTATTCCGCCCATAGGTCGTAGTAAAGTATGGACATTCCTCGCAGTCGGGCGACAGTGACGGTTGTGCCTTTGGGCGAAATCCACCTTTGCACCACTTCATAAATGGAATACTCGGCTGCCTGCCCTGCCTTGTATCGGGATTTGACGAAGAAGAAGCGTATCACTTGGTACTGCTTGCAGGTGGTGATGATGCAGAAATACTCGTTCTCGCTGAACACGCTCTTTCGGGTGCGCAACGCTTCCAGCTTCATGCCGCAATGGGGGCAGGTGCATCCGCAAACGGTGTCCGCAAGGTCGTGTTCACTCCTCCACGAATGTCCACACTCGGTGCAGATGTTCGTGCCGTCCGCCCTCTTGATGGCGTAATGCTTGAAGCAATGACGGAAAGCGTATGCCCTCTGTGTGGCGGTCAATTTGGGCAGTCGCTCGCTTAATCGTGCGACTTCCTGCTGTATGGGTGTTCTCGGTTTCATAATCAGAAATTGAATAGGTTGGGTTGTTGTACTTCTTGTGCGGTCGCTTTGGTGGCGGTTCTCGGCTTGCTGCGGTTCTGCAACTTGCGGAGTTCTTCTTCTTGGTATCTGCGGACTGCGTTCTGCCGTGCTTCCGCCTTTTCCTCCGCCGTGAGTTCCACAACATGGTTCACCGCCACGTGGCACTGAATGGGCTTGCCTACCTCTATCTCGTTCTCGTCATAGTAGTGGACGGCTTGCCCGAATATCTCCCCGTCCGTGAAGCCGTTGCAACCGCTCCGCTGCACGTAGTTGAGAATGTAGGTGACGCAATCGTCTATGTTCTTAGCAGGGTTGCGGTAGTTCTTCGCAAAGAGCGCATCTTCCGCTGCACGCTGCTCCAGATACATCTGTATCGTTCTCTTGAAATGTTCTGTTCCTTTCATATCGCTGTCGTTTTTAGATTGTCTGTTTCAGTATCTCTCTCCAATAGGTCGGCTCTACCTCGCTCAGAAGGAAGTCTGTAAAATCCCTCCGTGCGTCCTTGTTCAGTTCTCGGTAGAGTTCACGGAACACGGATATGTTGCCGTTGATGTACGTTTCCACCATGTACACGAAGATGTTGTCCACCTCGTAGTATCTGCATTGCTGCGCTACCGTTTTGCTGCTTCTCTTTGCCATGTCGGTAGGGGTTAAAGGGTGAATAACCAAAGGATGAAACCGAAGAAGGCGATAGTGGAAAGGATAGCCACGATTACGCCTATCGCCACTCGGAACACTCCGTTTACAATCTCTCTAATGATGCCCAAAGGATGCCGAACACCCCGAAGGCGGTGCGCACCATTAAGCCGCATATCGCAAACCCTATGTACTGCGCCATTTGTCTGAAATTTGCCGTTGCCGTCATATCTTCGCTGTTTTTGATTTTTTATTTTTTTAATGCGGATTCAAGAGCTGAGGGAGTTGAGTTTCAAACTATCTTATCTGCCTCTCGTTTATCCGACATTTTTTTTATGCGTCTTTCTGTCGCATCGGTCGTTTTCGTTTCGGGTGCTTGAAAAGGTAGGGATTAGGGAATGCAAGGTTTTTCGGTCAAAATACTACCCGCAGGGCTGGAGATTTTTACCGAAAACAGGAGGCTTGACCTTGCTTTCCCGTCCAATCCCGGAATTACCTTTGCGCCCAGAACGGAAATGACTGCCTGATGCGGCTCACTGAAAGACGCGAAAATGGAGGTAAACGGAAGTGGAGGCAGATTAGACAGGAAAACTTCAAAAGAGAAATCCGTGAAAAAGGGAAAACGCCAAAAAGGAAAAGGGACATAGCCGGAAGCGTGGAACCGGGTAAACCACCGGCAAGGAAGTATGATTTTATATGTCTGTCCGAGCGTGTCCGGTCTGACGGATAAAATCATTCTTCCCGGTTTGCCTGCCGTGCATGACGGCTTGTTCCATTTATGGATCGGGCGGTCAGACACGGCTTTCCGCTTACGGCTCAAAGGAACAGCGGAAAAAGAAATCATCTGCGAACCCGTAAAAGCACCTCTTTGGCATAAGCACAAAAGAAATGGGCCTTGCATCATCAGTCTAAACTGTTGTTTAGGCGTGAGGCAAAGCCCTTTTCGCCGCTTATGCGGCAGTCGGCATACGTCCGTTCAAAATCCTTTTGGGCGATGGTGTACCGACGGATAAAACCGCTTTTACGGAAAAACTTGTATGAGAAGAAAAAAATTAGGGAGATTCATTTCAAAATCTCCCGTTTTATTGTTACTTTTGCATACGAAGAGTTCTTTGAAGGTTACGCAATGCGCAGAAGGATGATGCAGTAGATAACTAACTAAATCGTAACCTATTACTATCATGAGCAATTAACCTACGCTCATTTCCAATAAATTACACTCTTTTCGTAACTTAGTAATACAAACTTACGAAAAACCGCGCGGGTGACCTAATAAAGTTGTCTGTTATAGATTTATTTTATATTTTTGTGTATTGAAATAATCGGCTGCTATGACTATAATTCAACTTGAATACCTCCTGGCGGTGGCGAACTGCGGTAGTTTTTCGCTGGCCGCAGAGCATTGTTTCGTGACCCAGCCGTCGCTGAGCATGCAGGTGAAGGCGCTCGAAGAGGAGCTGGGCGTCGTGCTGCTCGACCGTTCGAAGAAACCCGTGATCCCGACCGAGGCCGGCGAAGTGGTGCTGGATCGCGCCCGGGAAACGCTGCGGGCCTACAACAATATCCGCGAGTCGGTCGCCGAACTGAAGGGCGAAACTTCGGGTAAACTGCGTCTGGGCGTCATCCCGACCATTGCGCCCTACCTGTTGCACAAGTTCATCCCGGATTTCGTGCGCGATTATCCGAAGGTGGAGCTGGAAATCTCGGAGATGGTCACTTCGGACATCGTCGAGGCGCTCAAGCGCGACCGGATCGCCGCGGCGCTGGTCGCCAGCGGCACGTGTGGTGACGGCATTCTCGAACAGGAGCTTTTCAACGACCGGTTTTTCGCCTATGTTTCGCCCGAAAACCCGTTGTACGAACGGCAGAACATCCGCATCGAGGACATCGACCTGAAAGACCTGGTGATCCTGAGCGCCGGAAATTGTATGCGTGACCAGATCATTGAGCTGTGCCAGGCCAAGCGCGACATGCCGTCGCACTACTCCTTCGAATCGGGGTCGCTCGATACGCTGATGCGCATCGTCGACTGCACGTCGTGCCTGACGATCATCCCCGAAATGGCCATCGAGTACATCCCCGCGGATCACCACGACCGGCTGAAGATGCTCGCCAAAGGCGCCACGTCGCGTAAGATCGCCGTGGCGGTACGCCGCACGTACGTCAAGAGTTCGATCATCAAGGCTCTGACCGACACGATCATGGCCAATATACCCGAAGTAAAGGGGTAGGCGGATGCCTGTAAACGGCAGGGTGCCCGGCGATACGATTGCCGGGCACCCGCCGTTTACAGGGGAGGGGTTCGGGCATATTAAGAATTAATCCGCCGTAACGGCGCTGTGGCGGATAAAAGTGCGGACTTCTGCGATTGTCGCCCGTCCGGCTGCTTTTTTACGGGGCTTAATTTTCAAATATCATTCTCTTTTCGTACCTTTGCAAGGTTATAGACACCTATTGACTATTTATGGATAAACTGATCGAAACTATCGTTGGTGCGATTGAAGATAAAAAGGGTAAGAATATTGTATCGCTCGACCTTTCGGGGTTTGACGGGGCGATATGTTCCCGTTTCATTGTGTGCAACGCCGATTCCACGACGCAGGTAGGGGCCATCGCCGCGGGCATCGAAGAGAAGGTGCTCGAAGTGCTGGGCGAAAAGGTCTGGCGTATCGAGGGGCAGCAGAATGCCGTGTGGATCGCCATGGACTATGTGGACGTGGTGGTGCACATTTTCCAGACCGAACTGCGCGGGTTTTACCGGCTCGAAGAGTTGTGGGCTGATGCGCCGATGACCAAATATGAATACGAAGAGTAATTTTAAATATGGCAAATCAACGCAAGAACAATAATAAGATGAATATGAACATGTCGCGACCGTCGATGCTGTGGCTCTACGGTCTGATCGGCGCGTTCATTATCGGCTACTACGTCTTCGGGGATGTCAACGACACGCCCGTGCCCAGCGACTGGGCTACCGTCGAACGGATGGTCGAAAAGGGCGAGGTGGAGAAGATCCAGGTCGTCAACCGCGACCAGGCGCAGGTATTCCTGAAAAAAGAAGCGGTCGAGCAGTACCGCAGGGATACGGTAGACAAACGCTTTCGCCGGCTTCCCGAGACGGGTGTGCAGCTCCTCTTCACGATCGGGTCGGTCGACTCGTTCCGTGAAGACCTGAAAGCCGCCGAGCAGCAGTCCGGGCAAGTCGTTCCCGTGGTCTATGAAAACAAGGCCAACGACTGGACGAACGTGCTGATCAACCTGCTGCCGTGGGTGCTGATTATCGGCGTGTGGATTTTCGTCATGCGTTCGATGTCGCGCGGTGCCGGAGGCGGTGCGGGCGGCGGCATCATGAACGTGGGCAAGGCCAAGGCGCAGGTGTTCGACAAGGATAACTCCAAACGCGTCACGTTCAAGGATGTGGCCGGGCTGGAGGAGGCCAAGGTCGAGATCATGGAGATCGTGGATTTCCTCAAGAAGTCCGACAAATATAAGGAGTTGGGAGCCAAAATTCCCAAGGGAGCGCTGCTCGTAGGCCCTCCGGGGACGGGTAAGACCCTGCTGGCGAAGGCCGTCGCAGGCGAAGCCAACGTGCCGTTCCTCTCGATTTCGGGTTCCGACTTCGTGGAGATGTTCGTCGGCGTGGGCGCCTCGCGTGTCCGCGACCTTTTCGAGCAGGCCAAGCAGAAGGCGCCGTGCATCGTCTTCATCGACGAGATCGACGCCATCGGCCGCGCCCGCGGCAAGAATGCCGGGTTCTCGGGCAACGATGAGCGGGAGAATACGCTCAACCAGCTCCTCACGGAGATGGACGGCTTCCAGACCAATACGGGCGTGATCGTCCTTGCGGCCACGAACCGTGCCGACATCCTCGACAAGGCGCTGATGCGCGCCGGCCGTTTCGACCGCCAGATCGAGGTGGGATTGCCCGACGTCAAGGAACGTGAGGAGATTTTCAACGTCCACCTGCGTCCGCTGAAGCTCGATCCTCAGCTCGACCGGTCGTTCCTGGCCCGCCAGACCCCCGGATTCTCGGGTGCCGACATTGCAAATGTCTGCAACGAAGCCGCGCTGATCGCTGCGCGCCACAACAAGAAATTCATTTCGAAGGAGGACTTCCTGGCAGCCATCGACCGCATCGTGGGCGGCCTCGAACGCAAGAATAAGATCATCACCGACGAGGAAAAGCGTGTGATCGCCTACCACGAGGCGGGCCACGCCACGGTGAGCTGGATACTCGAGAATGCCAGCCCGCTGATCAAGGTGACGATCATCCCGCGCGGCAAGGCGCTCGGCGCAGCCTGGTACCTGCCCGAAGAGCGGCAGATCACCACGCGCGAGCAGATGATGGACGAGCTGGCCGCCACGCTCGGCGGACGTGTTTCGGAGCAGCTGACCTTCGGCGAAATATCGACCGGGGCGCTCAATGACCTGGAACGTGTCACCAAGCAGGCCTATGCCATGGTAGCCTATTATGGCATGAGCGAAAACGTCGGGACGCTGAGCTATTACGATTCCACGGGGCAGAGCGACATGGCGTTCACGAAGCCCTATTCGGAACTGACCGCGCAGCAGATCGACGCCGAGGCCAAACTCGTCATCGGGAAGGCTTACGAGATGGCCGAGAAAGTGCTCCGTGAGCATGCCGACGGCCTGAAAGAGCTGGCCGAACTGTTGTTGGAGCGCGAAGTGGTCTTCACCGAGGACGTGGAGCGTATCTTCGGCCGCCGCAAGAAGGACATCCTGCGTGAGCAGAAGGAGGCCGAGGCCAAAGTCAAGGCTGACGGAGCCGCCGCGAAGGGGGAGCCCGAGGCTTCTGCAGCCCCGGCGGCGAAGCCCGAACCGCCCTGCCGACGGCAATACGGCCGCCGCGATTTCCAAGACCGAATAAGACACCTAACCCGCATTAACTGATGAATGAAACTATGAAAAACCTCGTGGTACGCACGCTGAGCGGCCTTGTCCTGGCAGCGGTGGTACTGGGGGCGATCGTCTGGTCGCAGTGGAGCTTCGGCGCGTTGCTCGCGGCGCTGCTCGTGGGCGGCATGTACGAGTTCTATACGCTGGCCGGGAAACAAGGCAATGCGCCGCAGAGAGTCGTAGGGCTTGTTGCGGGTATCGTGCTTTTCGCGCTCAATTTAGCGTTCGTCTCGGACGACATCGGGTTCATCGTCGACGCCCGGCAGGCCTTCGGCTGCGGGCTGGCGTTCCTGTTGCTGCTCCTGCCCGCCATGTTCATCTGCGAACTCTACCGCAGGGGTGAAAACCCGGCCTCCGGGATCGGCACGACGATCATGGGAATCTGCTACGTGGCATTGCCCCTGTCGCTGATGTGCTATATCCCGATCGTCGGCAGCGATACCTGGAACCCGTGGATCATGGTCGCCTATATCTTCATCATCTGGGCCAACGACGTCTTCGCCTACCTGGTGGGGATGTCCGTCGGACGCCACCGCCTTTGCGAACGCCTTTCGCCCAAGAAATCCTGGGAGGGGTTCTTCGGCGGGATCGCCGGTGCCGTCGTCATGGGCATCGTGGCTGCACGGATGCTGGACGGGAATATGTGGGTTTGGGCCGGTCTGGCACTGGTCGCCGCCGTTTCGGGCGTGCTGGGCGACCTGGTGGAGTCGATGTTCAAGCGGGCTGCCGGCGTTAAGGATTCGGGGCGGCTGATCCCCGGCCACGGCGGGGTGCTCGATCGTTTCGACGCCATGCTGCTCTCGGCGCCGTTCGTATTCGTCTATATGCTTTTTGTGATGTAACTGCAAACCTAAAAAAGAGTTATGAGGATAAATAAGGAAGGCTACAAGATTATCTGTATCTCGGGTGCCGTCTGTGTATTTATATTTTGGCTGATCTATCACCTGCTGGTCAGCGATTCGAATATTTCGCTGTTGTGGGTGAGCGCCGTGCTTTTGCTGTTGTTTTGGTTCTTTATCGTCGCGTTTTTCCGGGAACCCCGCCGTGTGCGGATACACGATGCCGACCTGGTTTTCTCTCCCTGCGACGGCCGCGTGGTCGTGACGGAGGTCGTGAAGGAAACCGAATACCTGAAGGAGGAGATGTTGCAGATCTCGATCTTCATGTCCGTGACCAATGTCCATATGAACTGGGTGCCGGTCGGGGGCACGGTCGAGTATTTCAAATACCATCCGGGGCGTTTTCTGGTGGCATGGCATCCCAAGTCGTCGACCGAGAACGAACGCACGACGACCGTCGTGAGGATGGCCTCCGGCCGGAAGGTGCTTTTCCGCCAGATTGCGGGCCTGATTGCACGCCGCATCATCTCCTACATGAAAGTCGGTGAGCCCGTGGAGCAGAACAGCGTCTGCGGCTTCATCAAATTCGGCTCGCGCGTCGACGTCCTGATCCCCAAGGACAGCGAACTGCTGGTCGAGATCGGCGATCCGGTCGTGGGTTCGCAGACCCCCATCGCACGCCTGCATAAGATTTAACCCCTCTTTCGAAGGATGAAAACGACTCCCCAGACCTTCCTGAAGTTCATCGCGGGCGCGGCCGTAGCTGCGGCCGTCCTCTTTCTGGTCTGGTATTTCAGTTCGATCGTCGTATACATACTCATATCCGCCGTGCTGGCCGTCGTGGGCAATCCGCTCGTGAAACGCCTCGCGGCGCTGCATATCAAGGGCTGGAAAGTGCCCCGCTGGCTGGCTGCGCTGGTGACGCTGATCGTCATCTGGGTGGTGCTGGCCACGCTGTGCTCGCTGTTCGTGCCGCTTGTGTTCAATAAGATTTACCAGCTGTCGAACCTCGATTTCGCCGCCGTCGTGCAAAGCATCGAGGAGCCGATAGCCCAGGCACAGGGATACCTGCATGAGTTCTTCGCCGTGCCCGAAAGCACGTTCTCCCTCTCGGAGGCGCTCGCATCGGCGCTCAAGCAGATTATCGACATAGAATCGCTCAATTCGGTGTTCTCCTCGATCGTCAACGTGGTGCTCTCGTCGGTCATCGCCATTTTCTCCATTACGTTCATCACCTTCTTTTTCCTCCGGGACGAAGGGTTGTTCTATGCCATGGTGACGGCCATGTTCCCCGAGCGTTACCACGAGAATATCACCCGCGCACTCGATTCCGTCACGCTGCTGCTGGCCCGCTACTTCACGGGTATCCTCTCGGAAAGCCTGATGCTGATGGTCGCCGTGTCGCTCACGATGATGGCCTTCGGCATGAAGGCGGCCGACGCTGCGTTCATCGGCCTTGTGATGGGCGTGATGAACGTGGTGCCTTATGCCGGGCCGCTGATCGGCGGTATCGTTTCCGTCTTCGTGGGTATCGTAACCCCGATCGGGGGGATGACCGTGGGGCATACTGCTTTTATAATCGCGGGTTCGCTCCTGATCCTCAAGGGGATCGACGATTTCGTGTTGCAGCCGACGCTCTATTCCGAGCGTGTCAAGGCCCATCCGCTCGAAATCTTCCTCGTGATCCTCATCGCCGGGTCGATGGCCGGAATCCTCGGCATGCTGCTGGCAATCCCTTCCTATACCGTACTGCGTGTCTTTGCTAAGGAGTTCTTCTCGCAGTTCCGGCTGGTGCGTAAACTGACCGAGAAAATCTGATGGCCGGGATGACGATAGAGGGCGTAGTGGAACACGGACGCCGGCTCGGGCGCGAGTTGGGATTCCCGACGGCAAACATGGCCGTGCCTGATTCTGTGACGGCCGCGGACGGGGTCTATTATTCCCGCGCGGAGGTGGACGGGACGCTTTACGACGCGATGTCCAACCTGGGAAGCAACCCTTCGGTCGGCGGTGCCGTCCGCCATCTGGAAACCCATATCTTCGGGTTCGGAGGTTCGCTCTACGGCCGTACGCTGCGCGTGGAACTGGTGCGTAAGATCCGTGACGAACGTCGTTTCGCGACGATCGGGGAGTTGCGGGCGCAGATCGCCAGAGACAAGGAATATATATTGGAATTAAAAGATAATACTATGTATTTGGATTTGACAATGCCCTACAAGGTGGCCGACATGTCGCTGGCCGAGTGGGGGCGTAAAGAGATCGAGATTGCCGAGCACGAGATGCCGGGACTTATGGCCGTGCGCCGCAAATACGGCCCGCCGAAGCCCCTGGAAGGCGTGCGCGTGATGGGGTCGCTGCACATGACCATCCAAACTGCCGTGCTCATCGAGACGCTCGTCGAGTTGGGCGCCGACGTGCGCTGGTGCTCGTGCAACATCTTCTCGACGCAGGATCATGCCGCCGCGGCCATCGCCGAGGCCGGGGTTCCCGTTTTCGCCTGGAAAGGCGAAACCCTGCCCGAATACTGGTGGTGCACCGCCATGGCACTTTCCTTCCCCGGTGGCAAGGGCCCGCAGCTGATCGTGGACGACGGCGGCGATGCCACGCTGCTGATCCACAAAGGGTACAAGGCCGAGAACGACGCCTCGACACTCGACTATGAGCCTTCGTCCTACGAGGAGGAGGTGATACTCGGTACGCTCAGGACGATCCTTGCCGAAGACAAGGACAAATGGCACCGCACGGTGGCCGAGTGGAAGGGTGTGAGCGAGGAAACCACTACGGGCGTACACCGCCTCTACCAGATGCAGGAGGCCGGCGAGCTGCTCGTCCCGGCCATCAATGTCAACGACTCTTGCACCAAGTCGAAGTTCGACAACCTCTACGGCTGCCGCGAGTCGCTGGCCGGCGGCCTCACGCGCGCCACGGACGTGATGATCGCCGGCAAGGTGGTCGTGGTCTGCGGCTACGGCGACGTGGGCAAGGGCTGTGCCCGTTCGATGCGTTCGTACGGCGCACGTGTCATCGTGACCGAGATCGACCCGATCTGCGCCCTGCAGGCCGCCATGGAAGGCTTCGAGGTCAAGACCGTCGAGAGCGCACTCCCCGAAGGCAATATTTACGTCACCTGCACGGGCAACTGCGACATCATCACGCTGGAGCACATGGAGAAGATGCGCGACCAGGCGATCGTTTGCAACATCGGCCACTTTGACAATGAAATCCAGATGGCGCGCCTCGAAAAATCGGGGGCCGTTAAGACCAATATCAAGCCGCAGGTCGACAAGTTCACCTTCCCCGACGGACACTCGATCTTCGTGCTGGCCGAAGGCCGTCTGGTGAACCTCGGTTGTGCGACGGGACACCCCTCGTTCGTGATGTCGAACTCCTTTACCAACCAGTGCCTTGCGCAGATGGAGCTGTGGCAGGAGAACCTCGAAGTGGGCGTGTACCGCCTGCCCAAGCACCTCGACGAGGAGGTGGCACGCCTGCATCTGGACAACCTCGGCGTGGAACTCACGCACCTCACCGGGAAACAGGCCGACTATATCGGCGTAAATCCCGATGGCCCTTACAAAGCCGAGCACTACCGCTATTAGCGGCAGGAGGCTGGGTGGGCTTCGGGGCTCTTCCCCGGCGAAAAGGGAAGTTTCCTGCGCCCGTCCGGTTTCTGGCCGGGCGGGAAGTCAAGACCTGTTTTATGATTCCACCCCTGTCGGAAAAACCTTCGGCAGGGGTGTTTTCCTTTCCCAGTGGCTTGCGTTTCCGGTGTTTCCGTTCCCGCTGTTTCGGATCCCGCCGGCTTGCCGGACTGCCCGTTTTGTACTTTGGCCGGGAGCGGGCACGAAAAAGCCGCCGGGGAACCGGCGGCTTTCGTTATCCTGGAGCAGGGGCGGTTTAGTACCCGAAAATCTCCTCCTGTGTCACGGTCTGGATCGGGCCGAGGGTCTTGAGGTAGTTCAGGTCGAGATCCTGGATGTCGCCCAGAATGCCGTAAACGTATTTGCGTCCCTTCACCCATTTTTCCTGTGCGGCCTTGACGTCGGCGAGCGTCATCTGCTGCGCTTTCTCGAAGATTTGCTTTCCGCGCGGCTCCGTCAGGCCGAGGTCGCGCATGCGGATGTAGCTCCACAGTACGCCGTCCTTCACCGTGCGCTCGGTGCGCAGGCGCGAGATAAGGGCCTCCTTGGCGATGTCGAACGCCTTTTCCGATTCGGGCATGTTGTTGATGATCTCGTCGAATGCCTCGATGGCCTTCTGCATTTTGTCGTTCTGCGTGGCGATGAAGGCCATGTAGTAATAGTCGCCCTTGGCGTTGGTCGGGATGGCGAGGTTGGCCCATGCCGAGTAAGCCAGGCCGCGGGCTTCGCGCATCTCCTGGAAGACGATGGTGTTCATGCCTCCGCCGAAATACTCGTTGTAGAGGGTGATCTGCGGGTCGGCTGCAAGGTCGAATTTCTCGCCGCGGTTCGAATACTGCATGTAGTAGAGCTGCTTGGCGTCGTACTGGGCAAGCATGACCTTGTTTTCATCGGTGGGTTGCAGCGTGCTGAACTTTTTTTCCAGCGGCTGGAGGTCGGCTGCCACCTTGTGGTGTGCGGCCAGGGCGGCTTTCACTTCGGCCTCGTCCTGCGGGCCGTAGTAGAGCACCTCGTGCTGCTTGCCCATCAGGTCGCCGATCTTTGCGAGCAGCTGTTCCGAGGTCAGCCCCTGCAATGCCGGGTCGGTGAGCGTGGTGCGGCGGATGAAATCGCTGCCGTAGATCATGTAGCGCTGGAGCGCTCCGAAGCAACGGCTCTGGTTGAGCTTGGCGTCGGCGCGGCTCTTTATCATGTCGCCCTTGAGGTTTTGCAGGATCTCCTCGTTGGGCTGCGCCCCGGCGATCAGCCCTTCGACGATTTCCATCGCCTTGCCCATGTTCTCGCTCAGGCCCGATATCTCGATCCAGCTCTGGTTGGTTCCGGCGCTCAGGCCGAACGAGCAGGCGATGGCGTACATCTCCGATGCGATCTGCTCGGCGCTCATCTTGTCCGTTCCGAGGTAGCTCAGGTAGTCGAAGGCGAGGTTGAGTGCCGGGTCGTTCTCCGTACCCGTGTTGAATACGTAGATCAGCGTGAAGATGTCGTTGGTTTCGTTTTTCTTATACAGCACGTTGACGCCCTTCTGCGCCTCGAACTGCGACATGTCCTTCTTGTAGTCCACGAATACCGGCTCGATAGGCTCGACCTTCGAGTTCTGTATCTCGGTGAGGAACTCGCTCTGCGAGTCGCGGTTGGTCACGATCGGCGTGATCTTCGGGGCTGCGATCTTCTGCTCGTTGGGGTCTTTGCCTTCACGCTTGTAGACGATGGCATAACTTTCGGGGCCGAGGTATTTGTTGGCCCAGTCCACGACGTCCTGCTTGGTGATCTTCGACATGCGGTCGAGCTGCTGCACTTCGTCGGCCCAGTCGGCGCCGTTGATGAACGAGTAGACGTAGAGCATCGCGCGGCTTTCGTTCTCTTCGAACGAACGCATCATCTGCATCTTGTAATTGTTGATGGTCGCCTCGATCAGGCTTTCGTCGAAATCCCCGTTGCGCAGCTTGGCCACTTCGGACAGCAGCATGTCGCGTACTTCGTCGAGCGACTGCCCGGCCTTCGGGCGGCCTGCTACCAGGAACGTCCCGTAATCGGGCTGCGACGATGCGTAGCCGTATGCCGAAAGCACCTTCTGCTGCTGGTTGAGGTCGAGGTCGATCAGTCCGGCCTGGCCGTTATAAAGTACCGAGCCCACGATGTTCGCCACGTCGGTCGACGGGTCGGTCGCACCCGGCAGGCGCCATCCCAGCATCACATTGGCGGCTTCCAGCCCGTATACTTCCTTCACGACGGGAGCCGTGATCGGCTGTTCGGGCTCGAAGTGCAGCTTCGGCAGGTTGGGGTTCGGCTGCATGTCGCCGAAGTATTTTTCGATCGTGGCGACCATTTCGTCGGGATCGAAATCACCCGATACGCAGACGGCCATGTTGTTGGGCACGTAGTAAGTCTTGTGGTAATTCTTGACATTGGTGATCGAGGGGTTCTTCAGGTGTTCCTGTGTACCCAGTACGGTCTGCGTGCCGTAGGGATGGTGGGGGAACAGGGCGGCGTCCATGGCCTCCCAGACTTTGCGGCTGTCCTGCGTCAGGGACATGTTCTTCTCCTCGTAAATAGTCTCCAGCTCGGTGTGGAAGCCGCGGATCACGGGGTTCTTAAACCGGTCGGCCTGGATCCTGGCCCAGTTGTCGATCTCGTTCGAAGGGATGTCCTCGACGTATACGGTCATGTCCTGCGACGTAAAAGCATTGGTGCCGTTGGCGCCGATGGCCGACATCAGTTTGTCGTACTCGTTAGGGATGGCGATTTTCGAAGCCTCGTAGCTGATCGAGTCGATGCGGTGGTAGATCGCCGCACGCTCGGCCTCGTCGGTGGTCTTGCGGTAAACTTCGAAGAGGTTTTCGATCTCATCGAGCATCGGTTTCTCGGCTGCGAAGTCCGATGTGCCGAACTGCTGCGTCCCCTTGAACATCAGGTGTTCGAAATAGTGCGCCAGTCCGGTGGTCTCGGCCGGGTCGTTCTTGCCGCCCACGTTCACGGCGATGTAGGTCTGGATGCGCGGCGTCTCCTTGTTGACGCTCATATAGACTTTCAGCCCGTTGTCCAGGGTGTAGATTTTGGTGTTCAACGGATCGCCCTTCACTGTTTCGTACTTGTACTTAGAATTAGAACAAGCCGCGGCCAGCATCGCTGCGATGACTACCGCAAAGAGTAGGAGTTTTTTCATTATCGAAAGGGTTAAAATAGAGTTGCGAACCAGTCCCGTACGGCGGGGTATGTGTCGGCCGTGACGTGTATGAGCATCCCGACGGCAGCCACGACCTTGAGCCCCGTGCCGACGACGAACGAGAGAAAGGAACCGAAGCCTACGAGGATTGCCTTCGGGAAGTCCCCGCGGTCGTTGAGCAATTCCCCCGCCACGGCGCCGACGAACGGCCCCAGGATGATGCCTATGGGCGGGAAGATGAAAAATCCGGCGAATACGCCGACCGTGGCCCCGATGGCGCCCGCCCGCGAGCCGCCGAATCTGCGGGTCATCCACGCAGGCAGGAAATAATCGGCCACGCTGACGGCCACGGTGATGGCCAGCCATATCCATATGGCAGAAGCCGACATGTGCGAATAGGAGGTGAAGTAGGCGCACAGAAGCCCTGCGTAACTGAGCACCACGCCCGGCAGGGCCGGGACGATACAGCCGATGATGCCGACGATCGAGAACAGGAATGCAAGTACGGAAAGCGCGATGTCCATATATCCGGGATAAAAAAGACCGTTAACATCGACAAATATAAACATTTATAGCAAAAAAATCTCCCTTTAGGGGAGATTTTTTACTTTTCCGGCCTTTCCGGCCGGCGGTTCCGGATGCGTTATCCGATCAGATGGTTGGTAGCCGTGTCGGGGAAGATGACCCAGGGTTTGAACTGCTTGGCATCCTCGAAATCCATCAGCGCATAGGATGCGATGATGATGACGTCGCCCACCTGTACTTTGCGTGCGGCGGCGCCGTTGAGGCAGATACAGCCGCTTGCGCGTTCGCCCTTGATGACATAGGTTTCGAAACGCTCTCCGTTGTTGATGTCCATGATCTGGACTTTCTCGCCCTCGATGATGTTGGCGGCTTCCAACAGCGCCTCGTCGATGGTGATGCTCCCCACGTAATTCAGGTCGGCCTGTGTGACCGTCACGCGGTGGATTTTGGATTTGATGACTTCAATCTGGAATTTCATTATCGGATACAGATGTTGTCGATTAAACGAATATCTCCCGCCTGTACGGCGATGCAGCCCTGGATGCGGGGGGAGTCGTCCCAGGTGGCGACCTCCTGCATCGTCCGTGCGTCGACCGACTGGTAATAGATGACCTTCAGCAACGGGTTGCGCTCCACCTCGGCCGTGACCCACGCCTTGAGCTGGGCAGGTGTCATCTCCTGCGATTTGGACACTGCGGCGTGCAGCGTGGCGTAGATGTGCGGCGCTGCGGCCCGGTGCGCTGCGTCGAGCAGCGTGTTGCGCGACGAGAGGGCCAGCCCGTCTTCGCCGCGGATGATCGCGCATTCGACGATCTCGATGGGGAGCGCCAGCTGGGCCACCATCGACTTGATGACGGCGATCTGCTGGAAATCCTTTTCCCCGAAATAGGCGCGTGCGGGGCGCACGATGTCGAACAGGCGGCTGACGACCTGCGCTACGCCGTTGAAATGGCCGGGGCGCGTGGCGCCCTCCATCACCTTGTCGATCAGTCCGAAATCGAACTGCCTGCTGTCGGGCTGGGGATATATCTCCTCGACCGAGGGCATCAGCACGAAATCCGCCCCGGCCTCTTCCAGCAGGCGGGCATCGGCCTCCGGCGTGCGGGGGTAATGCTTCAGGTCGTTTTTGTCGTTGAACTGCGTGGGGTTTACGAAGACGCTCACCACGACGGTGCCGTTTTCCCGCCGGGCACGTTCCACGAGCGAGCGGTGTCCTGCATGCAGGGCGCCCATCGTCGGTACGAAGCCGATTCCCGACTGCTCCGCCTTGTCCAGCTCTGCACGGAGCTCCTTGACACTTTCAAATACTTTCATCCTTTCTTGATGCGAGTTGTGCGAGCAAAGGTAGAAATTCCATCAGACATAACGAAGAAAAAAGTCGGAAAAATAAGCCGTATCTTTTTCTTATGCGCACCATGCCGTTCCGAAATCCCGGTTTTCCGGCCTCGGAGGCGGATGCGGTTCTGTAAAATGCGGCTTTCGTGTGAAAAAGGGTGGCATTCATTGATTTTATTTCCGGATATCGCATAATGCGCCTATATTTACAACCGATGAAACAATGGCGGGGTACCCGCTTCCCGTTCCGGAATGGAAACGGGTGCGGCGGTTCCCTATTCCGGCAATCCAAACTTAAACGCCTCACGGGAGCCGGGGCATAATTTTAAAGTTATGAAGAAATTTATTCTTTGTTTGCTGGCCGTTGCCGCCGGCATGTCAGCATTCGGCCAGGGCCGCGTGATGGGAGTGCGCGCCGGACTGAATGTGACCAGCATCGACCTGAGCGCGGGCAGTAACAGCTTCTCGTTCGACTCGCGTGCGTCGTACAATGTGGGCTTTGCCTACCAGCAGCCGCTGCTGCGGGCGCTTCCACTTTACCTGGCAACGGGCCTT
>ERZ780014.470-NODE-470-length-18084-cov-6.28798_pt1 | contig 18084 bp, 18 predicted proteins | sample MGYA00511929_ERZ780014 | MGnify/ENA primary metagenome ERZ780014 (study PRJEB29588, sample SAMEA2155132) | human gut metagenome | biome: human gut; feature: human-associated habitat; material: faeces | place: Denmark | collected 2008/2010 ...
GCGTGCAGGTTTACGCCCACATGCAGCCAATATGCGGTGGAAGCCATTCGCAAGCACGGCCCGTTTAAAGGCTTTTGGCTTGCCGTGAAACGCATAAGCCGTTGCCACCCTTGGGGCGGAAGCGGTTACGACCCAGTGCCATGATGCTCGATTTCCATACCCACCATCTTCTTGCCACCGATGCGCTGATTAGCGTGTCGCCCACCGATTTTGCGTCCATGCCGGGCAAATGCTACGCTGTGGGCATCCACCCTTGGCACACCGAGGGCGATGCGCAGGCGCAGATGCAAGCCCTTGCCGAAACGGCGCAGAATGAGCAAGTGAAGGCGATAGGGGAGACGGGGCTCGACAGCCTGAGGGGCGCGCCGCTTGAAGTGCAGATGCGCCTGTTTGAACGGCATATCGCTTTGGCGGAAGCCTTGGGCAAACCGCTGGTGATACACTGCGTGCGCACCTCGCAGCAGGTGCTGAAGGCGTGGAGCGAGAGCCGAAAAAGTGTGGCGTGGGCTATTCACGGATTTCGGGGCAACGCACGCGTGGTGGCACCACTGGTGAAGGCTGGGTTCTACATCTCGTTTGGCGAGCGATTCAATGCCGACGCACTTCGCGCCGTGCCGCTCGACCGCCTCCTTGCCGAAACCGACGAAAGCACAATGCCCATCGGACAAATCATCAGCCAACTCGCCACCGCCCTCCAGATGCCAAGCGAACGGCTCGAAAGCATTGTGGCAGCCAACTTGGCGCGAGCATTAAACTTTTGCGACTAAAATTTGTCTATTTGTCAAAGACTTGGCAATAATTTGCTATCTTTGTGAAGTTTATAACTTTTAATACCCGAAACTGATGAAGAAATTATACAACCTATTCACTTTGGCGATGGTGGCACTGATGAGCCTCACTTTCACATCTTGCGAAGATGAGTATATCGCTTCAAGCCTTGAGGGCACTTGGGAAGGCTACACCAATATGCAAGCAGTCTACGACGGCCGTTACTACAACTCCACATACTCCTATGTGGACTTTACCACCGACCCATTCCGATACACTTCGGGCCGAGGTCACTGGGTGGACTATTTCAGCAACGCCCCATGGGACTACCTCGCCAGCCACATCGAATGGCGTGTGCGCGACAAGGTGATTGAAATCTACTTTGTGGAAGACAACTACACTATCTACATCGACAATTATCGCCTGAACGACAGCCGCTTCCAGGGACGCATCTACTGGAACGAATGGACCGACTACACATTCGACCTCGTGCACACCAGCTCGCCACGCTGGGATGACTACGACTACGGCTATTACTACTACGCCCCATCAGCCGACGGCAAATCCTCCCCACAGCGCCCCCAACGCATCCTCCGCTAAACAGAAAGAAGAACCATAACAAAAAATATGAGCTCCACCGAAATTTCAGTGGAGCTCTTTCGTCGCTATTCTTTTATTCTGTATTTCTGATTAGGGTTGCGGGGTGTGCCCGGAAATAGCATAACAATTGACTTCTCCGCTAACAATAGCGGAATCACAACGTTTCTGATATAAGATGTGCTCTTTCCGCTTTTTTTGACAATATCTTCGATACTGACCCAATCGCTACATATAGAAATCCCTTGACACAAGCATGGTGCCAGGGTTGGAGAACACAAAACCATCGAGTTGGAGTTTTACTACTAAGGTTGCATTGACGCTGTAATCTGCGTGTACGCATAGATTAATTAGTGCTTCTCTAACAGCAACATGGGCAGGAGTTTCTTCTATGCGTGTGTTGTTTTCCAGCTTGAATGGCTTTGGCAACACTGATTGCAAGCGTGGCAGAACGCGCTGATAGAAGTTGAATAGATTTGCCTCCCATGTTCCATCTGCGCAGATTCGGTTGGTCCAACGAATGTCGTCTTCTTCTGTGAGACGCTCTTGGTAATCAGGGTAGAAATGTGGACAGCACTCTTCGTCGGTAATAGACAATGTTTTGCCAAACATCAATAGCCCTGCCACAGTAAACCCTTCTTCGCCGCTTTGCCTGTCTTTGCGATAGCCGCCCAGCATCTTCAACAAATCTATGTCATTCAGGGCCAACCAAGGGTGGTCTGGAGAAGATAGTTTGAATAATTGTCTATATCTGTTCAAGGAGTCGATGTCGATGTCCTCCATTGTGTAATTTTTAAGTATTCGTCCGTCTGCTGGATGTAGCACGTCGGCATCAGCAAACATTCTCCTAACTTCAACATCGGTGCACCTGTAATCTCCTTCAAAATTTCTTTTGAAAGTATTCCCTAATGGATTGGGTGTCCTATAAACTGGGCGTTGTTCTCTGTTCGCTCTGGGGATATGGAAAATGACGAGTTTGTTTCCTTTGTATTCTGCGACTTCTACATCGTTTGATGTGAGAAGGTTGTGGCTGATTGTGGATTTGTTGTTTACATTATTCCAAAAATCTTTTTGATACTTTTGTATCTGTTCTTCAGAAAGCCCATCGATATAGAATTTGCCTTTCTTTTCCGCCACCCCAAGCACAATCATTCCGCCCTCGCTATTGGCGAAGGCGGAATAAGTGTCCCAAAATGTGCCAGGAAAGCCCCCTGAGGCACTTTTAAACTCAGGGTCGTCGCTTTCTTAATTTACGAGTAGTGATTCAATGTACTCATTGAAATCATTCTTGTTCCTTACTTCTGTCATATTATTTTAGAACGGATGTTTAAATGTTTTGGGTGGCAAAGAGCACCCTTTGCGTATCCTGACTTTTATTTTTTTTCTTTTAGGAGGTCGCGGATTTCGGTGAGGAGTTTTTCTTCGGGAGAGGGGGTGGCAGGGGCTTCTGGGGCTGGTTCGGGTGCCTTTTTGAATTTGTTGATGCCCTTTACCATCAGGAAGATGCAGAATGCCACAATCACGAAGTCGATCACATTTTGAAGCAGATTGCCGTATTTCACGTTGGCATCGCCCACGGTCAGGCTCAACGATGTGAAGTCGACGCCGCCGGTGAGCATTCCCACCAAAGGCATCAACAAGTCTTCCACCATCGAAGTCACGATTTTTCCGAATGCGTCGCCGATGATCACACCCACAGCCATATCCATCACATTGCCCTTAACGGCAAATTCCTTGAATTCTTTTACAAATCCCATAGTTTGGTTATTATTTTAATGATTAGTTTAAAAAGTGGTGCAAAAGGCTGATTTTCCACCACTTTTACACCTTATAAATATTAAACATTCTTAATTGGGGAAATTTTTCCATTATTTTTTCTATAACAATGACCTCAACCCCAAAAAAATGTATTAATTTTGCAGTTGAAAAAAACAGGAGCGATAAGAACGTCTTGTTTCTCAGCTCCCAAAATTAGTGATTTTACCGCATAAAAGGAAATTTTAAGAGATAATATTATTCATATTTTATTTAATTTTTTAGACGTATTATGACAAAAGTAGCTATTAACGGCTTTGGCCGTATTGGTCGTCTGGCTTTCCGTCAGATGTTTGAAGCTGAAGGTTATGAAGTTGTTGCTATCAACGACCTTACCAATCCAAAAATGCTCGCTCACCTTCTTAAATATGACACTGCTCAAGGTGGTTTCGCTGGCAAGTTCGGTGAAGGCAAGCACACTGTAGAAGCAACTGAAAACTCAATCATCGTTGACGGCAAGGAAATCAAGATTTCTTCTGAACCAAACGCAGCAAACTGCCCATGGGCTGCTAACGACGTAGACGTAGTTCTCGAATGTACTGGTTTCTACACTTCTAAGGAAAAAGCTTCTGCTCACCTCCAAGCTGGTGCAAAGAAGGTAGTTATCTCTGCTCCTGCAGGTAACGACCTCCCAACCATCGTTTACAACGTGAACCACGAAACTCTTACTGCTGACGATAAGGTTATCTCTGCAGCTTCTTGTACTACCAACTGCTTGGCTCCAATGGCTGCTGCTCTCCACGCATACGCTCCAATTCAGTCAGGTATCATGTCAACTATCCACGCTTACACTGGCGACCAAATGATTCTCGATGGTCCTCAACGTAAGGGTGACCTCCGTCGTTCACGCGCTGGTGCTTGCAACATCGTTCCTAACTCAACTGGTGCTGCTAAGGCTATCGGTCTCGTAATTCCTGAACTCAACGGTAAGCTCATCGGTTCTGCACAACGCGTTCCAACTCCAACTGGTTCTACTACTATCCTTATCGCTGTTGTTAAGGGTGAAGATGTAACTGTTGAAGGTATCAACGCTGCTATGAAGGCTGCTTCTAACGAAAGCTTCGGTTACAATGAAGACCAAATCGTTTCTTCTGACATCATCGGTATGAAGTTCGGTTCACTCTTCGACGCAACTCAAACTATGGTTGCTAAGATCGCTGACGGTCTCTATGAAGTACAAGTAGTTTCTTGGTACGACAACGAAAACTCTTACACTTCTCAAATGGTACGTACTATCAAGTACTTCTCAGAAATCTAAGAAACAGCTTGATTTTACCACAATAAATTAAGGGCACGCCTCACACAGGCGCGCCCTTTTTTATTTAAGGTGATGCTTCGGGAGCACTCAGAGCACTCTGAACCCTCAGAATAATCTGGGCTATCGTCTTAACTTCTTAACTTCTTCAACTCCTTAACTTCTTAACCTCTAATCTCTCTCTTAACATTTTTTTTGAAAAAAAAGTTGGAAAAATTTTGGTATTATTGAAAATGATTGTAATTTTGTAATCGTTACAAATATATAACTAATTAAATTATTCGTGAACACTGCAAAACAACAACTCGTGAACCATGGCGTGCATCCCTCGGTGCAGCGCATCGCTATCATGAAGTATCTCATGGAGCATTGCACTCATCCCACTGTGGACACTATCTACACCGACTTGCTACCCATCCTCCCCACGCTTTCGCGTACCACAGTATATAACACACTTGAGCTGTTTTGCGAAAAGAATGCGGCAATGTCGCTCACCATCGATCGCCGCAACATTCGCTACGACGGCTGCGTGAAGCCCCACGCGCACTTTATGTGCAATGGCTGCGGAAGGGTGTTTGATGCGGAAATCAATGAGCATGTGCGAGCGCACCTCTACGACAGCGACCAGTATGCCGTGGAGAAAGTGGAACTCAACTTTAGCGGGCTGTGTCCGGAGTGCCTCGAAGAAAAGAAAAAGTTACAGTAAAAAAGAAATAACAAACAAATAAATAATTACAACTAATTCACTACAATTATGGCTAAAAAATGGATTTGCACAGTTTGCGGTTATGTGCATGAAGGTGAAACCGCTCCCGAACGTTGCCCACAATGTGGAGTTCCAGCAGATAAGTTTAAACTCTTGAACGAGGAAGGTATTCAATTTGCTTGCGAACACGAACTTGGCTCTGCTAAGGGCGTTGACGAAGAAATTCTCCAAGGTTTGCACGACAACTTCATGGGCGAATGCACCGAAGTGGGTATGTATATCGCTATGAGCCGCCAAGCCGACCGCGAAGGTTATCCTGAAATCGCTGAGGCTTTCAAGCGCTACGCTTGGGAAGAAGCAGAGCACGCTGCTAAGTTTGCAGAATTGCTCGGCGAAGTGGTTTGGGACACCAAGACCAACGTTGAAAAGCGTATGATGGCAGAATCTGGCGCTTGCGAAGGTAAACTCGCTATCGCTAAGAAGGCTAAGCAACTCAACCTCGACGCTATTCACGACACCGTACACGAAATGGCTAAGGACGAAGCGCGTCACGGCAAGGGCTTTGAAGGCTTGTTCAACCGTTACTTCAAGAAATAATCATATCTTATCAAAATCAGTATCATCATGAAAGAACTAAAAGGTACAAAAACCGAAAAAAACCTGATGGAAGCCTTCGCTGGCGAATCACAGGCTCGTAACAAGTACACTTACTTTGCCTCAAAGGCAAAAAAAGATGGCTATGTGCAAATTGCAGCTCTCTTTGAAGAAACTGCCAACAACGAAAAGGAACACGCTAAACTGTGGTTCAAACTCCTTGAAGGCGGTGCTATAAAGGGAACTCTTGAAAACCTCAAGGCTGCCGCTCAAGGCGAAAACGATGAGTGGACCGACATGTATCCACGTATGGCAAAGGAGGCTCGCGAAGAGGGCTTCGAAGAAATTGCCAACATGATGGAAGGTGTGGCTGCTATCGAAAAAGAGCACGAAGAGCGCTACCGCAAACTGCTGAAGAACATGGAAGACAAGGTGGTGTTCTCACGCGATGAGGAATGTATCTGGCAGTGCGCCAACTGTGGCCATATCCACGTGGGCAAGCAAGCCCCAGAGGTGTGCCCAGTATGCAACCACCCACAAGCTTACTTCCAAATCAAAGCCGAAAACTATTGATGGTCACGATTTTCAATTAAGCGTCTAAGGAAAAAGAAAGCCGATTACAATGCGAATCGGCTTTCTTTTTTTATCATTTTAGAGGGCGATTAGGAGCACTCGGAGCACTCGGAGGCTTAAAAAATCTAATTTCTAACCTCTAATTTCTAACCTCTAATTTCTAACCTCTTACTTCAGCTTTTTTAGGAGTTTTTCGATGCGGCGGTGGCTTTGCACGAGGCGGGCCCAGGGGATGCGACCGTTTTTCACGTTTTTCACAATCAGGTCAACGAGTCGGAAAGGGCGGTCGGCTTCAAAGCCAGTGTTGATGTTGTTGCCTACGCAGAGCAGGTCGCAGCCAGCGTTGATGGCAAGCACGAGGGCGTTTTCGATGTCGTATTTCTTGATGATGCCCTCCATATACATATCGTCGCTCACCACCACGCCATCGTAGCCCAGCTGCTTGCGGAGCACACCGTCGATGGTCTTGCGCGAGAGTGTGGCAGGGTGTTCGGGGTCGATGTTGGCGTTGATGATATGCGCAGTCATCACCATATCCACCTTGCCCTTCTTGATCAGTTTGCGGAACGGTTCGAGTTCGGCAGGGGTCCAAGTGTCGGTCACGTCAACGAATCCCCAGTGCGAGTCGCCCAAGGCGTTGCCGTGTCCGGGGAAATGCTTCACCACATTGAGAATGTGGCGGCGGTGCATCTCGTCGATTTGAATGCCAGCCTGACGCACAATCACATCGGCATCGGAGCCAAAACTGCGGTGGAGCTTGCCGATAGGCGGACACTCAGGATTGAGCACGTCGAGCACCGGGGCGAGATTCAGATTCACGCCGCTCGAAGCCAGTTGTTCGGTCATCAGCCGTGCGTAATGCTTTGTGGTGTCGCGATTGTCGAGTTTGCCCAAATATTCTGCTTCGGGCAGTTTCTCATATCCGTAGGCAGGTTTCAGACGCTGCACACGGCCACCTTCCTGGTCGGCGGCGATAAGCAAAGGATAGTCGGCAAAGGCTTGCAGGTCGGCAGTGAGTTTGGCGAGCTGCTGGTGCGAAGTGATATTGCGCGAGCCCAGTTTCGCGGTGCCCGTCAAGTCGATGTCAAACAGCACGATGCTGCCCACCTTCAGGTCACGGATATAGCGTGCCGCATCGCTTTCGGCATCCACGGTGTTGCCCTTAAAGCCCACCATCAGCATTTGTGCGGCATAACGGCGCAGTTGTTCATCGCTCGGAATTTGAGCCTTGATAGCGAACGCCGCCATCAGCACGGCGGCGAGTGAAAGAAAAAGTTTACGTTTCATAAGTAGTTGGTAGTTAGTAGGAAATGGAAAAAAGTCTAATAGTCGGAGCGTGCTGTAGCGATTGCTTGCGCTGTTCGCGTTCGTGTTGACTGTTAGACTCTTTTTATACTCTTATATATTACTGTGCGGCTTTTTAGTCGAAGAAGTGGAAGAAGAAATAGCAGGCTATCCACTCGTAGCGCACGCTCTGTGCGTAGCCAATAATCTTCTTGTCGGCATTGTAGATTTTGCCGCTGCGGTCGATGTTGCCCAAAATGCGGCTCTCGCCGTCGCGCACGGTGCCATCGTTGAGGATATAGCCAATGCGCTCATTGTCGTTGTTGTAGATTTGCAGACCCTTGATAAGTCCGATTTGCTTGCTGTTTTTGTTACGAATCACCCCATCGCGGTCGAAGAAGCCGATAGGGCGTGAATCGTTGTCGCGCACTGTGCCATTAGGCGAAATGCGACCTATGTTGTGATGGTTGGCATCGCGGATAGTTTGCGCCCCAGCCTGTGGAGCGAAATTAGCCGTGAGAGCCATCAGCAGCACCATCATTATGAATCTTAAAGCCTTCATTGTTTTATGAGTTATTAACCATCTGCAAAGGTAAAGCAAAAAAAATTAACTACCAACTCACTTCACCTTTTACACCCTCTTTGACTCCCCACCACCCCCAAAAGTTTAATTTTGTGTTTCAGAAATATGGTGAGAATGAGCAGACTTAGTAGTTATTTTCGGGTAATTATTTTTGCAAATCACGGTGGATTTGTGGATTTTGAAAAAAAAGTGTACCTTTACAAATTAAGGTTCGCACATGATTGCAAGCGAAGTTCTGAAAAATTCAAAAATAGGAGCAGGTATTTATTCATAATCGTATAATTAGGTATGATACTATCATCTTTCAGCTACAAAGAGTCGGGGTGGGAGCTTGTAGAGCTTGCCCCACTGAGTTCGGTGAATTTGCTTGTTGGAAAAAATGCCACAGGCAAGTCGCGTTCTTTAAGAGCTATTCGCAATATCACAACTTTTCTTCAGATGAAAGATTACTTGATGGACTCTCGCTCATTTGAGGCTAATCTAACATTTATCTCACAAGAGGCGGGTGACTGGAAATTGGAGTATTCCTTTAAGATTAATGAAGGAGTGGTGGAGAAAGAAGTGCTTACTGTGGGTGATGAGACCTTAATTACGCGCAGCAAAACAGGTGTGAAGTATAAGGATGAAACGATTAATCCACCTTCCGATAAACTTGTGGCTCAAATTCGCCGTGATAAAGACCAATTTCCTGAGATAGAAATGCTGATGCTTTGGGCAGAAGGAGTGATTTTTGTGAATTGCTCAGAGATAAATGCCCACACGCTGCTCGATACGGGTAAAGTGCAGAATGTGTATTCGTTCAGCCATTTGGTTGACTCTTTGTCGGCAACCGACCATAAGATGGTTTTAAATCATGCGCAAACATTAGGATTCAACATATCGAGCATCAAAACCGTGGAAGCGGTGAAAGGTGTAAGACTTGTGCAAATTAAAGAGAAATCGGTGGCAAACGAGATGATTGATGCGCAATTATCGAATGGTATGCTGCGAACACTTTATCTTCTCTGCTTCGCATCGGTAATGAAGCACAACAAGAAATTGAGTATGCTTCTCATCGATGACCTCGGCGAGGGGCTTGACTATCGCCGCTCTGTGGCTTTGGGAAAGATTATTTTTGATGATTGCAAGCAAAATGGTGTGCAGCTCATAGTGTGCTCTAACGATGCGTTTTTAATGGACATCGTGGATATAGACCACTGGCAGGTGCTTAGCCGAAAGAATAGCAGGGTGACCACCATCAATTCACAAACACACCCTGGCTTGTTCAGAGAATTTAGGATGACAGGGTTGAGTAACTTTGATTTGTTTTCTTCAGATTTCATAGATAGCTATTTGAAAAGAGAGGGTAAATGAAATATGCAGTTTATGTAGAGGGGAAAGCAGAACTTCTGTTTGTGGCAGACGTGCTGGCGAAATATTCCAACTACGACCCTGTGGTTGTAGGATTTAGGTGCATTAATCTGAACGACGACAGTTTTGAGTATGTTCAGTTCCCAATGCAGGGCGATGTGGAAACTTCTCGTGATTTCTACCAAATCGTGAATGTGAATAATGATGGTTTGGTGATTTCAAAGCTCAGAAAAGACATCCCCAACCTCGTTAAGCAAGGATACGAAATTATTGTTGGGTTGCGAGATGTGTTTAGTGCCGACTATAAGTTGCTTTGTACTCATCAGCAAGTTAATATGGAGCTTATCAGTGAAATGCATGAAGTGCAGTCTGGCCAGTTGAATGTGGTAGAGGGTGCAGATGTGCGTCTGCATTATGCCATTATGGAATATGAAACGTGGATGATGGCTCTAATGGGCAATTATGTAAGCTCAAAAGGAGGCGATTTTGCTAAAATTCTTGAAAAGATTGGTATTGATCCGGATTCGGATTTTGAGCAGGAAATTTATCACCCCTACAACAAAGTGCAGGATGTATATAAGGCTGTGAACGAACGCTACGGCAAGCACGAGAGCGACCATTTAGCGTTTTTGGCTTCGGTGTCGGTCGCAGATTATGAGAAGTTGCGCCATTCGGGGCGATGTGCGTCGTTTAAGCACTTTATTGACAGTTTGCTTTTAAATAATAACTAATAAGCTTTTATAGATATGAAACGGATTGGATTGTTGGTTTTGGTCGGTGTGTGGGCGGTTTTGGGCTTTGCGCAGGAGTGTGTGGTGGATAGCGTGCAGATGGATTTGAGGACGGCGTTTGAGCGAGTGGCGGCATTGGAAGGGTTTGAGGCGCTTTCGCAGAGCGATGTGGAAGGCATCACCGGATTCCAGTTGGGCAAGTGCGAGGGCACAGTCCACGGCAACGCCAGCCATCGCGACGAAGTGCTCCAAATTTTTTCCGCACTGCCAGTCGATGCGCTCTACAGCGAAGAAGTGACCAGCAAAAACAAAATCACCCGCTTCTATATCACCACCGATGAGCTGGGCAAGAGCAGTATGCTCTATGCTTTCGTGGGGCTCGGCGGCAACGACCTGATTGTGATTCTTTATGAAGATGGCGATTTGAAGAAATACCAGGAAATAGCCGACAAAATCAAATAGGCACCCGCTGGCAATATCTACACTATACGCAACTGTGCTGAAAAAAATCACATTTTTTTGGTGCGGTTGCGTAATGCTTTGTGGGGTAGGGCATCTTTTTTCGGAAAATATCATTAACTTTGCACGAATATAGGCTTTTGCGAAAGGATTATACAAGTGATGTACGCATTTTGGTATATCAATGGGCTTTTGCAAGAGCTCAAAAGGCATTTTCGTTAAACGGATAATAAATAAAAAATCCAAAATAAAGTGAAAAAGTACAGACTTATCGACAACGTGATCGGTTGGCTCGTGTTTGTGGTGGCAGCAATCACTTATCTGCTCACCATTGAGCCTACTGCGAGCTTCTGGGACTGCCCGGAATTTATTGCTCAGGCATTTAAGAGTGAGGTGGGACACCCCCCCGGCAACCCCATCTTCATTCTTGTGGGCCGCTTTGCCGCCAACTTTGCTGGTGGCGATGTGATGGCGGTTTCGAAGTGTGTGAATGCCATGTCGGCGCTGCTGAGTGCCGCCACCATCCTGTTCCTGTTCTGGACCGTGACCCACCTTGTGAAAAAACTGGTGGTGAAAGACGGCGAGGAAGATGGCATGACGCTCACCCAATACCTCGTGGTGATGGGCAGTGGCGTGTGTGGCGCATTGGTTTACACATGGAGCGACACCTTCTGGTTCTCTGCTGTTGAGGCCGAGGTTTACGCATTCTCATCGTTCTGTACCGCCCTTGTGGTGTGGCTGATGCTCAAATGGGAAGACCAAGCCGACGACCCTCGCAGCGACCGCTGGATTATCCTCATCGCTTATGTGTTTGGTTTCTCGCTGGGTGTGCACCTGCTCAACCTGCTCTGCATTCCTGCCCTTGCGCTCATCTTCTACTACCGCAAGTGGAAAGAAACCACCGTCAAGGGATCGCTTATCACGCTGCTCGTATCGTTTGCCGTGATTGTGGCTATCCTCTACGGTCTGGAACCAGGCTTCGTGGAACTCGGTGGCTACTTCGACCTCCTTTTCGTGAACACCTTCGGCATGTCGTATAACTCAGGTGTGCTCTTCTACGCATTCCTCACGCTTGCCATCTTCTCATGGGCTATCTATGAAATCTACAAAGGCACCAACGCCACGCTCATGCGCGTATCGTTCCTGCTCGCCATCGTGATTTCGGGTATGCTCTTCATTGGCGACAACTTGCTCATTCCACTGGTGCTCGTTATCGCCCTCGCTGTGTATCTCTTCAAATTCATGAAGAAGGTGCAACGCCGCATCATGGCTAACATTCTCATTAGCTCGCTGATGATTTTCATCGGTTTCTCATGCTATGCGCTGATTATTATCCGCTCAAGCGCCAACTTGCCATTGGACGAAAACTCGCCCAACACTATGTTTGCGCTCAACAGCTACTTGAGCCGTGACCAGTATGGCAAAACTCCATTGCTCTACGGCCCCGTATATACCGCAGGCTCTCCACAATACCAGAGCAACAGCCAGGGCATGGCTTCCACTCGCTTCAAGAAAGGCGCCAAGCAATGGGCGCGCGTGGTGAAGACCTCGGCTGACCAGCCTGACCAATATGTGGGCACTGGCTACGCAAAAGACCCTGTATATCCAAGCGAAATGAATATGCTGTTCCCTCGCATCTGGTCGACAGGCCATGCAAACTACTACAACACATATTTCGACACCGAGAACAAGCCATTCAGCGAAACCCTCGCCACCATCATCGTGGATGAGAACGGCAACCCCGATACCCGATTCAACCAGTCGCAACAAATGCTTCCAAAGCCATCGTTCTTCAACAATATCGAGTTCTTCCTGGGTTATCAGCTCAACTACATGTATATGCGCTACTTCCTGTGGAACTTCGCAGGTCGCCAAAACGATGTGCAGGGCTTGAACTGCGAAATGGGCGATGTGACCCGTGGCAACTGGATTACCGGTTTCAACTTCTTGGACAACGCCCGCCTCGGTGACCAAGAGTTGCTTCCTGCTGAATATGGCAAGGAAAACAAGGGACACAACGTGTTCTACTGCCTGCCTCTGTTGCTCGGCATCATCGGCTTGCTGTGGCAAGCATTTGCCGGCAAGCGTGGCATTGAGCAATTCTGGGTGGTGTTCTTCCTGTTCTTCATGACGGGTATCGCCATCGTGCTCTACCTCAACCAACCACCATTGCAACCTCGTGAGCGCGACTACGCCTACGCTGGTTCATTCTATGCCTACGCCATCTGGGTGGGTATGGGCGTGGCAGGCCTGTGGAGCTTTGTGGTGAAGCTGCTCAACCGTGGCAAGAAGGCTAAGAACGAGGCTGAGGCTGAAAAGCTCTTTGCTGAGGCTGCTGCCACCACTCCATCGAAGGCGATGGCATTTGTGGCTGTGGCTATCGGCCTGATTGTCCCACTGCAAATGGTGAGCCAAACTTGGGACGACCACGACCGCTCATATCGCACCGCCGCACACGACTTCGGCATGAACTACCTGTCGAGCCTTGATGAAAACGCTATCATCTTCACCAATGGCGACAACGATACATTCCCACTGTGGTATCTCCAGGAAGTGGAAGGCTACCGCACTGATGTGCGCGTGGTAAACTTGAGCTACCTCTCCACCGACTGGTACATCGCACAGATGCAGCGCGCTGCCTACAAGTCGGCTCCACTGCCAATGATGGCCGACTCGCTCAGTTACGCCTACGGCAACCGTAGCGGCACCACCATCGAAGACGATGGTCTCTTCAACATCCTTTCAGTGACCGACGCGCTGAAGAAATTCTACGCAGCCGACGCCGAACGCGATGAAGACGGCATCGTGCGTGGCAAGCTCGAAAGCGGCAAGTTCTTCATCAACTCAAATGCCGATGCAGCCGTTAAGGCTGGCGTGATTTCGGCTGGTATGCGCGACTTGGCAGAAGACCAACTCAACATTCCATTTGCCGACGCACACCAGAACGGTTGGGCTTCAGCAAGCGATATGATGATGCTCGACCTCGTGAACGCAAGCATCACCCAAGGTTGGAAGCGTCCTGTTTACTTCGCTTGCACCGTGAGCGACGACATGTACGCAGAGTTCGCTCCATATTTGCAACTCACCGGTATGGCTTACCAACTCACTCCTCTCCGCACCCAAAACTACGGCGACGAGATTGTGGCAAACACCGACAAGATGTATAAGAATGTGACCACCAAATTCCGTTGGGGCGGTCTCGACACGACAGAAGGCCGTGCCGGCAAAATCTACCTCGACGAAACCGTGCGCCGTATGGTCAACACCACTCGCACTATGATGATTACGCTCGCCAACAGCCTCGTTGATGAAGCCACAGTGGCACAAGATGCGAAGAAGGATGGCAAGGCTACTATCTATGGCGAGAACGTTGACAAATTCTTCGCCGACCGCGTGGCCAAGGCTGAAAAGGTGCTTGCGCTCATGCAAGACAAGATGAGCGAAAAGGCTTGCGCATACTCGTTCAACAACCGTATGCAGATGGCCCGCGTTTACGAATCGCTCTACCAGCTCACCAACAAGGAGGCATATCGCAAGTCGGCTATCGCGCTTGTTGAGGGTGATTTGATGCAGTTCAGCCAATACGCCGTGTTTGCTCAACGCCTGAGCGAGAAATATCCAATGCTCAGCACTTGCAACATCGACAATTACTTGGCTCACAGTTATCTGCCACAGTTGCTGATGTTCTACGAGCAAATCAACAAGGCTGGCTATCCAGCAATGCTGAAGAAGTTGGCAGCTAAGGGCGTTGACACTCGCGCCGTGCAAGCCTCCATTCAGATGATGCTTCAACAGCAATCGCAGCCACAGCAGCATCAGGAAGATGCCGCACCTGCCGATTCCACCATGCCTGAAGGCTTTGCCGACAGCGGTTTGGTGGGAATGCTTGGCGGCTTGCCGAACGACGAAGAAGAATAAAACGATTTGATTATATCACCATAAAGGGCGGAGTTTTAGGGCTGCCGCCTTTTATGGTTTTTTTATCAACTGAAAAAATCCTCTTTTCTATAGTTATGATGGGTATCAAACGCTATCTTAATCGCCTGGTGGAGCGTCCGCCATTGCTGTATCGAATGTTGTTCCCCGAAACGGTGTGGCGTCTGCATTTCAAGCCTCGCACCGTGTATCTCACTTTCGACGACGGACCTATCCCCGAAGTCACCCCCTGGGTGCTCGACACGCTCGACCACTACGGTGTGAAAGCCACATTCTTCTGTGTGGGCGAAAATGTGCAGCACAATCCCGAACTGTTTCAAGAGTTGCTGCGCCGTGGCCACAGCGTGGGTAATCACACGATGAACCACATGCAGGGCGCAAAGGTGAGCACGAAGGTGTATCTCCACAATGTGTTTCAAGCCAACGAGCTGATACATTCGTCGCTGTTCCGACCGCCACACGGCTTGCTCCGCTGGGCACAGTCGAAGGTGCTGCGCTCGCGCTTTGCCATCATCATGTACGACCTCGTGAGCCACGACTACAGCCGCAAGCTCACCGGCGAACAGGTGTTTGAGAATGTGAAGCACTTTGCGCGCAACGGCTCCATCATTGTGTTTCACGATTCGCTGAAAGCAGAAAAAAATATGAAATATGCGCTTCCCCGCTCCATCGAGTGGTTACGCAATGAAGGTTACGAATTTGCAAAAATCCCAATGTCGCATAGGTGATGACATCAAGGCAGAGGCGCTTCGCCTGGGCTTTGATGCTGTGGGGTTTGCCCATGCCGCTCCTGTGAGTCATGAGGCAGCCAAGGCGTTCACGCAATGGATTGCCGAAGGCAAGCACGACTGTATGCAGTGGGCTACCAACTACACCGACTTGCGGCTCGACCCCACACGCCTGGTGGAAGGTGCGCAAACGGTGATTTCGCTGGCGGTGAACTATCTGCCGCGGCAAATTCAAGAGGCTGATGCGCCGCAGGTGGCGCGCTACGCCTACGGCACCGACTATCACGAGGTGGTGCGCGATATGGAGCGCCAGTTGGCGGAGTATATCAAGGAATGCACTGGGCACGAATCGCGTGTGTGCGTGGACAGTGCGCCCATTCTCGAACGCTACTGGGCGCAGCAGGCTGGGCTGGGCTTCATCGGGCTCAACACGCTGCTTATTATCCCCCAGCGTGGCTCGTTCTTCTTCCTGTGTGAACTGGTGACCACTCTGTCGCTCACCCCCGACGCACCTTGTACCCTCACCTGTGGCGATTGCCACGCTTGCGAGCGCCGTTGCCCCGGTGGCGCATTGAGCGGAGGCGTGCTCGATGCCGCCCGATGCCTATCGTGCCAAACCATCGAAAACCGCTCCGAGCAGCTCCCTGAATGGGTGAACGAGAAAATAGGGAATCACCTCTACGGTTGCGACGAGTGTCAAATCGCTTGCCCCCACAATCGCCACGCCACCCCCACGGCGCACCCCGAATTTCAAGCCAGGGAGGGCGTGCTACACCTCACCACCCAGCAAGTGCTCAGCATGACGCAGGAGCAATTCTCCGCCACCTTTCGCCACAGCCCCATCAAGCGCGCCAAACTCGCCGGCCTCCGCCGCAACGCCCACCTCCTAAAAAAGAAGTAAAAAAAGGATTTTTTGAGGGTTAATTAAAAAGGTCGTCGAGTAGCACTTGGTTGTTGACGATTGATGAGTGTTTGCCTTGCTTTACTCCGTAGGTGGTTACGAAAGTGTTGCTAATTCCTTTTTTGCACTTGGTGGCGACGCAGAAATCAGCCATACGGTTACGCAATCGCTCGGCGTATGCTTTTGTGATTTCAAAAGGAGCGTTGCTGAATTTCATTTCACAGAGGTTCACAATGCGGTCGGCACGGTCGATGATGAGGTCGATTTGCGAGGTTTCGTTTTTCCATTGCGAAACCGAAGAGGCAATGCCGCTGATGCCCAAGGCATCCTTGATTTGGGGAAGATGCACAAGGCAAAGGAGTTCGAAACTGAAGCCTTGCCATGCCGAAACCGATGCCGAAAGCATATTGTTTGACCACCATTTCGGGTCCATATAACGGTTGTTGGCAATGTATTTAAAGTAGAAAAGTGTGTAGAAGTCGATAAGGCGGTAAGTCAATCCTCGCACCTTTTTCCCGTATTGTTGATAACATTCAATAAAACCACACTTCTCAAGATTGTTGAGGTATTGCGTCAGGGCACTGCTCTTGATTTTTGTGTTTTCTGCAATCTCGGCGCGTGTGAGCCCTTTGCGTTTTCGAGCGAGTGCTTCAACGATTGCCACATATAACTGTGCGTTGGAGAAAAGGGCGTGATAGAGTTCGCCAAATTCCAGTCGGAGTGATGCGTTGCGTGAGAAAAACAGTTCATCAACATTTTGTGCAAAACTTTTGCTTGTGTCAAGCAGACTGAGGTAAAAAGGCACACCACCCAGCACCATATAGGTTTGGGCGATTTGGAAGCGGTCCCAGTGTGCTCCTGCGCAAGTGAGATATTCTTCAACCTCTTTGAGCGAGAACGGCTCCAATACTATCTGTTTGGTGATGCGGGCGTGAAGTCCGCCTTTGTTTGCCACAAGTTTGTCGTTCATCCACGATGTGGCAGAACCGCTTGCAATGAGCATCACGTCGTCTTGGAGTGCGCCCCAACTGTTCCAAAAGTATTCCAATGCCTCCACGAAATCTGATTTTGCGGCATCAATCCAAGGCATTTCGTCGATGAAGATGATTTTTCGCTTGCCATCCTTTGAGGCGATGCCTTGCAGCAGTTCCTGCAATGCCTCAAACGCTTCAAACCAGTTCGCAGCGGTGGTTGCAGCGGTGGGTTTGTAGCCGTATTGCCTTAGGGCAAGGCTAAACTTGTGCAGTTGTTGAGTGGTGGTCAGGTTATGCCCACCAGTGTAATAAAAAGCGTATTGGTCGGCATACACGCTGTTCACCAGAAAGGTTTTTCCGATGCGTCGGCGGCCAGTCACAATCACAAACTCTGCTCTATCAGATGTGTAGCAGCGATTCAGTTCGTCTATTTCGCGCTCTCTTCCTATTAATTTGCCCATCACGTTTTTTGCTTTTTTGGTTTGACACAAAGATAGATAAAAAAATCGAGATAATTTCAGAAAATGTGGATAAATTGAAATTATCTACATCAAAAAGCGTAGATAATTTCAGAAAACGCGAGTAAATTGAAATTATCTATCACAAAAAGCATAGATAATTTCAGAAAATCCCATTTTTGTGGTTTTTTTGCGGTACTGAAAAAATCATCTTTCAGCAGTCGCCCCATCCCCACCCTCACCACAAAAATCCGCCTCCCAATACCGAGATAAGTCAACGAGCACTCGGAGCACTCCGACAATAAGAAATAAAGAACACCAATTAAATCCATTACAACCCGATTTACACCAATTATTATTTTCGGTGTTAAT
>ERZ780014.472-NODE-472-length-17992-cov-7.94029_pt1 | contig 17992 bp, 8 predicted proteins | sample MGYA00511929_ERZ780014 | MGnify/ENA primary metagenome ERZ780014 (study PRJEB29588, sample SAMEA2155132) | human gut metagenome | biome: human gut; feature: human-associated habitat; material: faeces | place: Denmark | collected 2008/2010 ...
GGACGGCGGGGGGCGCTGGTGGATTCACAAGCCCCGCGAGAAGACCTCCGTGATGAGCCGCATCCCGCTGCTCCCGGGCACGCTCGAAATCCTGTGCCCCTACGAGCACGACGAAGTATGCGTCGCACGCTCACGGGTGCTCCCCACGCCGAGCAACCAGAAGATGAACGCCTACATGAAGGAGATCGCGGCCGTGTGCGGCATCGACAAGGTGCTGACCACCCACTGCGCACGCCACACCTTCGCCTGCATGGCCGTCGAGTACGGCATGCCGATCGACGTGCTGGCCAAGATTCTCGGCCACTCGAACACCAACATGACGCGCCATTACGCCAAATTCTCCGAGACAGTCATCGGCCGTGAGATGGAGGCGTTCGGCGGGCGGCTGGCATCGGCTACTTGATACCTGAAAGGATTCGGCCAAAAGCGCCCCTCGGATGAGGGGCGCCGACGCCTATCGCTGGCTCTCTTCAATCAGAGAGTTGCGCAGCAGATCCAGAAACCGTGTCAGCCGCAACTTGCGGTTGATGACTCCACGGCGGCATTGGATGGGATTGTTGATGCGGACGTTGAACATCCACGAGAACAGCTCGACCAACTGTTCCACATTGGCACGGGTACCATTGATACGCCGTCCCACGCCGGCAGCATGCAACGCCGCAATCAGCTCCATGAGATCCGTCGGCGTGAACGGCTCGGCCAGATAGAGCGCCGAGCGGGGTTTTTCGGGTTCCCTCAATCGGTTCATGACCGCAGGATGCTCGATACGCAGATGAACCATCCGCATCTCAAATTCCAGATGTGAGACGGCTCCTTCCCAAAGCGCGACAAGCGCCGCCGGACGCGGATCGTGCATTATTACGGGATTACATGACAGGAATTGCGTTCAGGGACAACAGACAAATGTCCACGGGGGCAAATATGCCAGTCGGCAGAAAACGTAAATCATCACTCAAATATCAAAGATTTTTATTTCAGATTGATACATTTAAAACATTAAATTTCAATAAATCTTGCTAAAACATGCAATTGTCTGAATGCTTATATTGCAGTTCTCGTAGAAATATTCTAAAAAAAGATAGGATGGTTTTAGCCATCCTATCCCAGTGAGCAATCTCGTAATTTTGAACTTTTTATTTTAATGTTTTAACACATTATAGATAAGAGATTTTCACTCGAAATTATTTGTCGGTTGACAAATGCCTTCCACACTTTGAAGCGTTACTGGTCTGACCGTTATTAGCGTTTCAACCACATCTTCTTGTCCTTACCTTACACTTAATGCCGGAGCGGCACGAATATTACAGATTATAGCATTCGCCTCATTTCCAAAGAAAACTCGGCACGGGATGTTCGGGCATTGCGCACGTCATCCGGAATGATCGTCCGGGAATATACGCTGGTTTCGGCCGGCTCGGTTCGGGTGGTCATCGTCAGGGTGTTCCCGCCATTCGTCAACTCGAAATCGTAGCCGTTGCCCCAGCTCTCGCCGTCGTCGTACACTCCGGTCAGCCGGGATCCGTCGATCGAATAACGCCCGGTGTATTTGGTGTAGTTCGATGTTTCGACCTTCTGATAAAGTCCGAATGTCGCTGCCGAAGTGAATTCTACGTATACCTCAAATCCTTCGGGAGCATTCTCTGACCAAGAAGTAAGGCGCCATTCGCCTACGATTTCCGACTGAATGTTGGGGGCATCGTCGTCATCCGAACAGCTTGCGGCGAAAATGCCGAGCAGGGAGAAAACGAGCAGATGATAAAGATGTTTTTTCATTGCAAGCACTGTTTTTATAACCAACCTCCGTTTGCTGCGCCGGCCGAACGGGCGATGACGGCGAATTCCTTGGTGATGACCATGCCGCCCATCACGACGCCCGTTCCAGGTTTCGTACCGCCGGCTATCGCCGAAACCTTGATTTTGGCCGATCCGGGTTTCGTGCATTTGATCATCAGTTTTCCATTATACATTTTGGGAGCCGCCTTGATGCCAAGCTTTTCCATATCCTTGGCCGACATCTGGATATCGGTATAGGTAAGGTCTTCGGCACCCTGTCCGAAATGCTGCGTCAGCGGAATGAGCTGCACCTCGCCCAATGCGACCTGCAGACAAGGCGTTCCTTCAATCTGCATGAGCAGCTGATAGGCATCGGTAATGCCGGTGCCCATTTTGCCGCGGTAAATCGACACGTCGGCGATCGTAGCTTTCGAGCCTTCGCCCAGCCGGGAGTCGATTTCATTGACCGAGGTGAGCAGCATGGTCTTGAATTCGTCGAGCGAGTATCTCTTCCCTTTCTCCAGGGCATAGGAGAGGCCGAGTGCGGCTACGCCCGAGACGTGCGGGCAAGCCATCGAGGTTCCCTGCATGTAGCCGTAATCCGCTCCGTTGCTCGTTTCGGAGCAGAGCGTCGAAAGGACGCCGGCTTTCTCCCCACCGCTCAAACCGCTCGTTTCGCCGCCGGGAGCCGCGATATTACAGCCGGAACCGTAGTTGGTATAATTGGCTGGCAGGTAGTCGGGCGAGAACGAGGTGACGGAGATATAATCACGATAGCCTGCCGGATAGCCGGACATGGCTGTCGATTCGTTGCCGGCGGAAAAAATGATCAGTCCGCCGTCGAGGGCCTCGCAGTTCTTCTGGGCGGCGAAGTACTGAAGCGCCTCGTAATCCATCGGCGATTGTTTGATGAACATGTTGTCCGACGTGTATATTCCAGCCTTGATGCCCCACGAGCACTGGAGGATGGAGGCACCGTGATCCGCGGCGTATTTTACGGCACGGCTCGACACGAGGGCGTCACCCGTCAGGTCTCCCGAGAAGATCTGGCACGACATGAGACGCACACCGTCTCCCTTGCCCGTACCTCCGGCCACGCCGCAGACGCCGATGCCGTTGTTATTGACGGCGGCTACCGTGCCCGCAACGTGCGTTCCGTGTCCCGAATCGCCCTTCTGACCCCATGAAATGGAACCGTCGGCAGCGAAGTTCCATCCGTGAATGTCCTGGTTCTTGTATTCGGGCGAAGGGTTCGGATTGATCCACATGTTGGCCGCCAGATCCGGATGAGTGTATTTCACCCCTTCGTCCACGATGGCGACGATGACTTCGGGATTACCTGCCGTGAGCTTCCATGCGTCGGCCACATTGATGTCGGCTCCGGCCACCGATGTAGTGGCAACGGCCTGGTCGGCATTGTTGATGTAATGCCACTGCCAGAAAAGATTCGGGTCGTTGAAATCCGCTGTAACCAAAGCGCGGGTCTGGCCGTTCGCCGTTGCTTGGAACGGATAGGTTTTGCAGTCGGAAGCCCGGTAGAGACGGGTGCGGAACTGTACTTTCGAGATTTCGGCGACACCCGCGAGTCTCTCCGCCGCCTTGTCGAGATCCTCCTCTGATGCGAACCGGAGCACATACCATCTGTGAAGCCCTGCCGCACGGGTGCGGGCCTCGTGTTCGCCGGCTTCGGGGAAGACGCGCTCCAGCGAGGTGACATGCAGGTCGTTCAGGATGTCATCGACGGATTCGATGCCCGAACGGGTCAGCGCCGAACGGGTCTTGGCCGCATTCAACGCATTCTGTTCGAGACTGGGAATGGCTTCTTCGCCGAATTTTACGATGAGCGAACCGGCCACGGCGTCGTCCGACGTATTGCAGATTTTGCCCGAAGTCTCGATTTCGGGAGCGGAATCCCCGCGGTTCGGTATCTCCTGCATGGGATCCGTCGAGCAGGCGGCCAGCAGCAGGGAGGCGAAAATCAGGAGTTTCGTTTTGTTATGCATATATCATGCTGATTTTTGAGTCCGGCAGGTTGTTTTTGGCTTGAAAAAAAGGGAGAGGCCGGCACTTGCCGGACGACCGGCCTCTCCCGATCCGATATTACTTGAGCGTGATTTCGGCAGCGGCCGTTTTCCGGAAGCGGAGTTCCGATCCCGAACCGTTCGCACGCTGCACAGCGTCGCTGAATCCGACCGTAGCCCTTACAACTTTCGCTTCAGGAGCCGATGCGGGCAGGAATCCTTTCGCATAGTCGGTCGGTACGGTTTTGACGGAACCGCGTTCTGTAGAAACGGAGAATTCGAGCCGTTCGACGTAATTCCGCGGCTGCCGGAGCTCTGCGGCCATTCGGCGCAATTCTGCGATCCGCTCTGCGGCCAGTTCGGGAATGCCGCCCATATCCTTGGCGGGATCGACGAGCAACATGTCCGTAAGGATCGAATAGGGGGTCGTCGTACTCAACGTATACAGATAACGGAACGTGGCTCCCTGCTCGACATAGTTCGGAGTGGGCACGAAATAGATATAACCGTCGGCCACGGCGCCTCCGATGAACGGATAATTGACCGCATAGAGCGATTCGGGATCCTCCTCCGAGACGCAGCCGGCGATGATGTCCTCGCCGTTGATGACACCGATCGGGTCTTGCGAAAGCATCGGAGAGATCGCCCCGGTTATTCCTGCGAGCGGAGCTGCCGAAGGCACATAGACCGCAGGAATCTGACCGCCTTCGTCGAATGTGAGACCGGTAAGCCCAGTAATGGTCAGCAGATCGACCGAACTGCCTGCCGTCGGGTCGTCTTCAATGGTTACCGTACCGATCTTCCGGCGCATCTGCTTTTCATCCATGACGTTGATGGCATAATAGTTCCATTCGGTCGAAATGAGATACTCCTTCGAGGGTTGTTCTTTCTGCGGCAGGAAATCCGAGTAGAGGAACTCGCTCTCCAATCCCGGGTTGTATTTGCCGGTAGTCTTGATGGATGCCGTGACGAGTTTGCGGACATATCCGTTGTAAGCCAGTCCGGCGAACGTATACTCCGTATCGCCGTTCAGCCCCGTGAGCATGATGCTGTAATGTCCGCCGTTGATGGCATCGAGCTGCTCTTTGGTGAAATCCTTGCCCATCTGCTGGAGGAAAGCCGTCATGTCCAGTCCCTGGATGGCTTTCGTCTTGAAGACACCGTATTTGACGGATTCTATTTCCTCGCCGTAGGCCCAGAATTTCGCTGCATTGTCCGTCGTAATGCCTTGTCCCGCGAATTCGTTCGTGGCTTCGAGCCCGATGTTGAGAATGACGGAAACCTTGTCCTCGTCGCCCTTGGCGATATATCCGAACGAAATGGAGGCGTAGCCCTGCATTTTCAGATTCTGCGACGCCGTTTCGCCGCCCTCCGGATTCGCCTCTTCGTCCGAACCGTAGATGCAGCCTACAAGCGTGTACTTGCCGGTGCCGCCTTCCAGATCCTGAACGGAAATCGTCCCCGAAGCAGTGATCGTCTTGATGAGTTCCGCGGCGATCTTGCCATCGGCCATCTCCTGTGCCTTGAGGCTCGCCTCGCCGTCGCTCAAATTGCCCGTGAAGATCGCATAGCGGAACTCTCGGGTGTCCTCGGAGAGGGTGGCGCCGATTTCGACGACACCGTCTGCGGGTTCGCTTTTGGTGAGGGCCACCGAGTAATCGTAGACCCTGGCTCCGGGAAGCATGATCCGCTGCAGACCGTTTGCGTTGGCATAGAAGAATTTTCCGGCATATTCACCTTCGCTCGGTTCGAGCACGATACCCTGCGCCGGGAAGGTAATCACGCCGTTATTGAGCGTGCCATATTGTCCGGCTGATTCGTCCATGGCGAAATTTTCCGGTGTCTGCGATGCGATGTACCACTCACCCATATCGGAAAAGAGGGTCAGACCGGTCGATTGGTAGGGATAATAGACCTTGTTCGGATCCGAGGCATCGACATAGGTCCAGACGTTGCGGTTCTCGTGGTTTACCTGTCCTCCGGCGAAGATGTTCATCAGCTCCGGAGTGTAGGCTTTCATGCGGTAATAGCCCTTCTTGTCCGAACGCTCGTAGATTTCGAGTTCGATTTCGGGGTTCGGATTAGCATTGGGGTTGTCTATCGACGCGAAGTTGCCCAGAATGTCGTCGCGGTAGCGGCCTTTGGTCTCACCGGTCTTTTCGTCGGTGACCAATTCCCATTTGGCCAGCACGAGCGATATCGAAAGGTTCACCTTATCGGCACCGTAGATCGAAGCGTAGCGCGGATCTTCGATGTTGATATCGCAAGTGTAGGTCGTGCCCATTTGGGCCTTGGGGAAACTGATCGTAAAGGTCGTCTCGTCCTCTCCGGCATCGAATGCGATCGGCTCGACGACGAAAATATCCTCGACGTTGGACTTCACGACGACCGGAACGACGATCGGATCCACGGTGTTGCGCCGTTTGACCGTATAGGTCGCTTCGGTCTGGGTTCCCGGTTCGAACTCCAGATCGGTCCGGGTAGCCTGCTTCTTCGGGAAGTAGACACCGTAGCAATCGGGATTCTCCGCGGTTCCCTGCGTATAGTTCACGTCGTCCTCGCAGCCGGCAAGGACAAGAAGTGCCAGCAGGAACGGTAATATATGCTTGAATGTCTTCACGGTAATTTGCTTTTAGATTTGACAGCTTGATCGCAGATGGTCATCACCCGTTCCACGGCTTGACCGTTTGCGAAGGATCGGGATTGTTCTGCGTGGCGATGACGGGGTTGTTCTGCGTCTCACCGCGCGAGATCACGAAGTTCCAGTAGGGTGCACGGCCTTCCGTATTCAGCCGGTACGAGGCAGGAGAGTTGGTTCCCACATAGCCCCGTCGGGTGGACATGTCGAGCCGCTTCATGTCGAACATGACGATGCCTTCGCCCCAGAACTCGATGCGCTTCTGAAGCATCAGCTCGTTGGTGAAATTTTCAACCGACGACGACATGTTCGTACAGTCGTAACCTCCGCCCACAATGCGGTAGTTGTTCATGAACTCATTGAGTAGCCGAATTCCTTCGCCAAGATTTTCATGCGCCTTGGCCTCGGCCTCGATGAAGTACATCTCCTCGACGCGCATGTAGGGATGGTCTGCGGCTCCGCCGACCTTGAAATCCTCATAAGCGCCCTGCGCCGGACGGAACTTGATGTTCGCGTAATCGGGCAGTTCATTGAAGTATTCCTTCCCCTCTTTGCGGCAGCTTTTGTAGTCGTAGGACTCCTTCTCCGGGTCTTTGCGGTCGGGATCGAGCCACGAATGGCGGCGGAAGTCGCGCAGGTCGATACTGTTGTAAAGGTTGCTGTTGATGCAGCGGCAGGCGTCGTTTCCGTAGGCGCTCCACGCATTCTCCGTGCTCATGTGCGCCGTGAAGCAGAACAGGTTGGCAACGCTTTCGCTCGGCAGGGCGAGGCCCCAGATCCAGGCATTGTTCGCCGTGGCGCTGTTGAAGCCGTTCGAGGGGTCTTCCCACTGCTCCTGCGTCAGGGGCGTACAGCCGCTGGCGTTAATGGCCAAGCGGGCGTACTCGGCGGCGGTAACATAGGCTTCGGCGTCGTTCTTGGCCGTACCGCGCTCAAGCCAGGCCCGGGCTTTCAGGCCGTAGACCAGCGCCGGACTGATCGTATACTTGTCGGGAGCAGTAAAGCCGCTCAATAGTTCTTCGGCCTTGTCCAGGTCGGGGAAGATCACTTGATCGTAGATGTCGTCGACCTTGGCACGGGGGTTGTTCTTGGCCTCGGCCTCGGTAGTCTCGGGCAGTACGATGGGCACGCCCAGCCCGAGAACCCCGGGCGCTTCAGTGTAATTGTTCTCCTTGAACTCGTACAGACGCACCAGATCGAGGTAGAACATGGCCCGATAGGCGTAGGCGAAGCCCAGATAGGACTTCTGCGTGGCGTCGAGCGTCGCGAAATCCGAGGCGTCGATCTGTTTGATGACGTTGTTGGCCGCCATGATCCACGCATAGTAGTTGTTCCACGTGAGCGCACCCACGGCATAGTCGGCGCCGAGCGCTTCGTTGGTTCCCCACTGTGCGAACCAGTCGTAGCCGATATTGCCGCCAATGGCGACGTCGCCCGTCATGGATTCCGTGGCGATATGGATGGCCGGCAGGGCAAAATCCCAGGCTTGGCCTTCGCTTGCATAGCCTGCGGAACCGGCCTGTACGAGCGAGGCCGGAATGCCTTCTATCAGCGTTTCGAGGGTGACCTGATCCTCGGTAGCTATTTCATAGGGGTCGGCTTCTTTGATGCAGCTGCTTGCCAGCAAAGCTGCCGCCAGCGTCGCGAGCGTTATGTTTGTCGCTTTTTTCATATGCATGTCGTTTGTCGTAAAGTGTTTGAGGCCGATTAGAATTGAATGTTGATGCCGCCCGAAATCGTCCTTACAGGCGAATAGGTGGCCTGGCTCGTCGATCCCGAATAAGAGTAGCGGGGATCGAATCCCTGACGTTTGGACCAGTACCAGACATTCTCGCAGGCAAGGTAGACGCGCACCTTCTCGATTCCGACCTTCTTGGTGAAATTCGACGGCAGCGTGTAGCCGAAGTTGATGTTCTGTAGGTTCAGGTAGCTGGCGTCCGTAAGGAAACGATCAGACATACCGTTCTGATCCTTGTCTTCATACTGCAGGCGCGGGATGTTCGACGACGCATTGTCCGCCGACCATGCATTGAGGATGTCCTTGTGCCAGTTCATACCCGTCGTCTTGTTGGCCGGCGAGTACATCGCCGCGGAGTATCCCGAGTCGTAAGCCAGACCGCCGATCTGGTAGGTGAAGGCCACGCTCAGGTCGAAGCCCCGGAAATTGACACTCGTGCCGAAACCGCCGTAGAGATCGGGAATCGGGTCGCCGCAGAGATAGTCCGACGCCTTGGCATATTCAGTCGTCGTAACGCGCTTGCCCGTCGGGTTGCCCTTGTCGTCGGTTTCGTTCATGTACCACATCGAAAGGCCCTCGTCCGAAACACCGGCATATTTCCTCATGTAGAAAGTGTACATCGGAAGCCCTTCTCCGAAGAAAGTGGAGCCGCTCACGTAACCGGAGTAGCCATCGACCTGTTTGGTCCGTCGTTCAGAAGGCAGCATGGTGATCTTGTTGCGCAGGTGCGTCATGTTGAGGTTGATGTCCCACTGGACATGCTCCCGTCGGATCGGCGTAAAGTTCAGCTCGATTTCGACGCCGCTGTTGCGCATGTCGCCCACGTTGGCGTAGTAGGACGAATAGCCCAGCGACGGAGCTACCGGGAACGACAGCAGCATGTCGGTCGTCTTGCGGAGGAAATATTCGACGCCTCCGGAAACCGTACCGCGCAGGAAGCTGAACTCCACACCGGCGTTGAAGTTGGAGTTGGTCTCCCAGGTGATGTTCTCGGATCCTTTGGCGTTGAAGACGGTCGAGACCTTTCCGTTGGCGTTTTCGATCGTGTAGGTGTTCGTGTAGCGGAAGTTACCGATGTTGTCGTTACCCTGCGAGCCGATCGAGGCCTTCAGCTTGAGATTGTCGAGCCATTCATAGGTGCTCTCCATGAAATTTTCTTTCGAAATGATCCATGCGCCGCCCAGCGACCAGAAGTTGCCCCAGCGGTGGTCGGGGTGGAAGCGCGAAGAAGCGTCGCGGCGATAGGAGGCCGAGGCGAAATATTTGCCTGCGTAATCGTACATGACACGGGCGAAATAACCCTCGTTGTTGTACTCAACCCGGTAAGAGCCGGCTCCCTGTTTGTCGATGATCGCCCCGGCAAGCTCGTCGTTTTCCTGCGTCAGCATATTGCTTTTCGTGGCCGACAGCGTGTAAATGCGGTTCTGGTAGGACTCGTGGCCCAGCATCACGTTGATGTTGTGCGAGCCTATCTGCTTGGTGTAGTTGAGAATCTGCTGTAGGTTGAGGTCGAAATTCCGTTGATGGCCCTTCGAGACCATGCCTTTTTCGCTGGCGAACTGTCCGAACCAGGGATTCGTAACCGAGGTGGAGCGGGTTTCGTCGAGCGAAACGCCGGCGTTGAACGTGAATTTGAAATCCTTGAGGAAAGTGACGTCGATATATCCCGTACCGTTGAAAGCATTGCCTTCGGCTTCCTGTTTGTTGAGACGCGAATCCGAGAGGGCGTTGCTGTTGGGGAAGAGCGAACGCTCCATACCGGCATTGTCGCCGTTGCCGTAGTCGTAGAGCTTGATGCCGTCCTCGTTGTACATGACATTACCCTCGCCGTCGCGGATGTAGAGCGGATAGATCGGACCGACGGCCGTCGTATAAGCGAAAACGTTGCCCGACGAGTTACCGGCGCCGCTGTCGTCGATCTGGTTGTAGCGGAAATGCGTGTAGTTGGCATTGGCGCCGAACTTGAGCCACTTCTTGGCCTGATAGTCCACGCGCAGACGGGCCGTATAACGATCCATGTCCGAGTTGTAGGCGATACCTTCGTTGTTCAAATAGCCGAACGATCCGTAGATCGAGGCGTTCCCGGTCTGGCCGGAGATCGAAGCGTTGTACTCCTGACGCAGGGACGAGCGGAAAGCCGCATCGGTCCAGTCGTCGGGACGGATGTAGTACTCCTTGCCCTCATAGACGAGACGGCGGCCGAGAGTCGCAGCGGGATTGACCTTACCGTTGATGCCGATGAACTCCTGCCCGGAAGGAACCGTATAGACCATATAGCCCAGACCTCCGTCATTCGCATTGGCCGTCAAATTCGTATTGGCGCGCAAATGGGCCTCGCCGATACTCATTCCCGAATTGACATAGTAGTTTTTCAGCGCACTGTAATGCAGTTCGTAGAATTGTGCCGGGTTGGTGATGTACGCATAATCCTGGACGGCGCGCGAATTGACGCCCCACTTGGCGTCGATTGTCACGTGAGCCTCCTGCGACTTGGCCTTTTTGGTGGTGATCATCACCACGCCGTTGGCGCCGCGGGCGCCGTACAGCGAGTTCGAGGCGGCGTCCTTCAGCACGGTCATCGACTCGATGTCGCTCGGATTGAGGTTGTTCAGGTCACCCGAGTAGGGCATGCCGTCCACGATCCAGAGCGGATCGTTGCCGGCGTTGAGCGAGCTGAAGCCGCGGATGCGGATTTTCGGACTCTCTCCCGGCTGTCCCGAGGTGTTGGTCAGCTGCACGCCCGCGACCTTTCCGGCCAGAGCCTGCGCTACGTTCGACTGCTGCGACTTGACGATGTCGTCCGATTTGATGACGGTCGCCGAACCGGTGAAAGCCTCCTTTTTTGCCGTACCGAACGCTACGACGATCACGTCGTCGATAGCCTGTGTGTTCTCTTTCAGCACGACGTCGATCCGGGTTTGCGTCCCCACCTTGATCGTGTGGGACTGATAACCCATGAACGACACGACCAGCACATTGTCCGGTGCGGCTTTGATCGAAAAACTGCCGTCCGCACCGGAGGTCGTACCCTTTGTAGTGCCTTCGACCAGAATGGTGGCGCCGACGATGCCGGCCCCCGCATGATCTTTGACCGAACCCGTAATTTCCCGTTCCTGCGCATGGGCGGACAGGAGCAGGCCGAGAACAGCCATCAATGATAGAAAGATTTTTTTGGTCATAAATGCGCCATTTTAACGCTGGTAAAAAAATTGATTATAGAAAATTTGCCGTCTTCGTGTTCCGGCCCGGAGCCGAAACATATCCCCTCCCCTTCCGGAAGCCCGGAGGGAGGGGGGGGGAGGCTGTCATCCGCCTGTCCGGTCACCGAACCGGCCGGATCGCAGCCTATTTGTAGAAATCGTCTGCAAGGTCGTTCGGCTTCGAGCCCGAATACTTGGCAGCCTTGCCCCGGAATTCGATGATCAAGGTGTTTCCGGTTCCGGTCGGATCAGGGTTCCATGTACTGAATACTCCCCAATCGACCATCGAGAATTTGAAGATCCACTCCTTGTTCTCCTGCTTGACGGTCACTGCCGCCTTCTCGGGACACCGCATGCAGTACTTATCCTTGTCGGAATATCCGTACCCGTTATATGAGGACAGATACATATACTGGAACCTGAGGTTCCATTTGCAATTCGTGCCTTCCGCATGCAGGTCGATCTCTCCTTCATGGTCGAGGTAGCTGTCCGGCAGGAAAAACATCGGAGTAGTATTATCCGCATCGATACTCTCGGTGAAAGCATTCCGGAAATAGAAGCAATATCCCGATACCTTCTCGCCGGTATAACTATCCCGATAAGCCGGGTCGTGCCGCACCTCCATCGCCGTAACGGGCCAATACAGCATGTCCTTGTTATCCTTGTCCAGGAATTTGATATAGGGCTCGAACGGTTTGACGGGCTTCAATGTTTCTTCATCCATTGCGTCGGCCGTCGCAGCCGTCGGCACACCGTAGTATTCGGCTTCGACCCCGATGCCGTTTTTCAGCGTCAGATTTACCCGCAGATAAATCTCCTTGCCGCCAGCGGGATTGGGATGGGTCTCGATCGTACCGGTCAGTCCCGCATCCTCGCCGTAGTAGGTCTGATAGGTCTTGTGGTCGTAGAGCCGGAACCAGTAATCGGAGGTCTGCGCCGCAACGTCGATCACGCCGTCGAACTTGGCCGCCAGCACCCGCACATACGCAGCCCAATGACCTTTGGCGAGATCGGCCGGGGCTGCGGCCGTTTCGGCATCGCCCAAAGCGAATACGTAGCTGCCGACCTGCGGCTCCTGCGAGAAGAGCGCGGCGATCGGGGCCTCGGCTGCCGCCGCAGCCTCGCCTCCGGCTGCCGGCTCCGTCACCTTGATCGTATTGGTGGCCGCATAGCCTCCGGCGAACGTGCCTTCGTAGGCGGCACGCAGGCGCTTCCCGTCTTTCGAAGCGTCAAGCGCGACGATGAGCCCCTCGATCGTGCCGAATTTATCCGTCAGGTACTTCGCCGTCAGCGTTCCGGTCGTCCCGGCGCCCGTTGCGAATTCACCGCAGCGAATCTGCACCTTCGCGGGATCAGCCGTCGCGAGGTCGATTTCCGCCGTTCCGAACAGCTCCTCGGCAAGCAGAATCTCCACGCCCGCAGCCCCCTCCTCGGGAGCGGCCAGGCCCTCTTGCTCGTAGAGGCAGAAGCGGCGGTTGCCTTCGCGGACATTGCGCCACTCGACGACGCTTCCGACGGCGGCGATCCGATTGTCGATCTCGTATTGGTTCGTCAGTTCGACGTCACGCTCTTCCGTACAGGTATTCTGGTAACGGGCGATCAGCGTCTTGCCGCTCTTCAATTCGACGTAGGTATAGAGATTGAGCCGGGTTTCCGTCACCAGATCGGCGGAGAGTTCTACGCTCGCGACGTCGTTCATCGTCGTCTTTTTCACCGAAATATCCTTGTATTCGATTTCGAACGGATCGGAGGCCGTGTTCACGGTGCCCTTGGGGCTCTCCACCATCACGCGCAGATAATCGTCGGCCTGTTTCATCTGCTCGGCATTGATCAGCCCCTCGGTCGGCGAGAGATAAAAGGTGTGGCTGCCGTCTTCTTCAGCGACATAGATTGCCGACTTGATGCCGACGAGATCGCCTCCGTCGTACTGGATTTGATCGGTCAGAGTTACAGGAGGCTTCTTCCCGGGGTCGGGATCGTCGTTGGGATCGTCGTCATCGCATGCACCCAGCATGGCTGCCGATGCGAGCAACGCGCACGCCAGCGCGCGCAGTCTGTAATGGGTCGAGTTTTTCATAACGATTGTTTTTAATAGCGCGGGGTTCGGGAAAACCCCGCGCTATCCGGTTTTTCTGTTGTCATTCGGTCATTCCGGCCTTGCGGAACATGATGCCCGGCAGTTCTTCGGCCAGACGGCTCATCGGAACCGACGGAGCCGGCAGGCGGCGAAGCAGTCTGGGCGGTTCGAGATGATCCTTCTCTGCCGCAGCACGCCCCGTTTGGCTTACGACAGGGCCTTCCCACGTTCCGCGCACATGATGCTTGCGCACGCAGATGCCGTCGACCTCGAACCGGTACCAGTTCTCCTTGCCTTCGCCCTCGACCTTGGTGATCGTAACCTGACCGTCGTAGAGCAGGGCGTGTCCGTCCATGTATTCGAAGATCTTGTTGTCATCTCCCCACATCGAATAAGTCTGGTGCATCCACCGGCTGCCATGCAGACCGCCGTCCAGCATAATGCCGCGCATCATGACGCCGGGTTTGATGTATGCCGGCCAGCGCTGTTCGGTCACCTCGTAGGTTCCCGGAGTGATTTCGTTCTCCTTGCCCGGCTCGGTGGTAAGTTCCACACGGACGATGTCACCGCCCGGCTCGCGATCCACGAAGTCTTCGAGATGGTCTCCTACCCATTCGATACCGATATTGATGAATTGCAGACCGCATCCGTAGGAACTGATCGGTTTGTAGCCGATGCCTTGGATATAGACCTGATCCGAAGTATAGTAATGCGCCTTTTTGATCTTCGACAGATCCATGTCGTAGTCACGCTCGAGCGTCGAGGTGCCGTCGTCATCGGACTTGTCGTCGGATGCGTCGGTGATCGGAATGACTCCGGTGTACGAGCCCTTGAGGGTAAAGCCGTCCTTCGAGGTAAGGTTGAACTCGATCTTGTATACCGGTTCTATTTTGCCGTCTTCGCCTTGGGCCGTACCGGCGGCCTCGATCTTGATGATGCCCTCCTTTCCGTAGGAAAATTGTCCGAAAGAGGTTCCGTCGTCCAACTGGACATAAGTGCCGAGCGGGAATACCAGCCCCTCCATCGGAATTTCCACGGCGGGCATCCACGACCCCCATTGGAACGAGGTGTTGGCCAGATATTCGTGGGGCTTGATCACGGCTTCCTTCGGATTGCCGAACAGGTCGTTGAATACGACGAGCGCAGCGGCGAGACCGCCCTGCCCCTCCTCCGTGTCGTAGGTTTCGTCGTAAATGTTGATCTGCATCATGCCGGTACCTGCTTCGAGCATGTTGCCGTAATAGGTCGCGGTGGCGCTGAATCCGACCACTTCCACGTCGCGTCCGATCTGCGGCAGGTAGAAGCCGCCGTCCTCCGGCTGATCGACGATCTGGAGCTGTCCCTCGTAGACGATGCTCTTTTCGGAACCGTCCGTATCGACGAAACGAAGCGAAACGCTCCAGACGTCACCCTCGTGGGAGACTTTCAACGGCTCTCCCGAAACCAGCGACAACTGGGTCTTATTGCCTTCGGCGTCGATATACTGAACACCGGTATATTGGGACGTGAACGTGTGATCCTCGTTGAGCTGGCTGGCCATATATTCACCCTCGGGAAGCGTGTAGGCATCTTCGCCCGGAACCGCATAGAGGTCGGCCACGAAAAGGTAACCCGCCTCTTTGAGCGTCACCCGCCCTTTGGATACGGTATGCTCGGCATCCGTGAAGGCCATATAATAGTTGTGCGACTCCACGCCCTTGACCGGGCCGAGGTACCACGACAGCGGAACTTTATCCAGCAACACCTTGTCTGCGTCATCTCCCACCTCCGAAGCGTCGGAATTCTTGCACAGTCCGTAATAGGCAACCGTCAGCGTTTTTCCGCCGGTTTCGATTTCGGCGGAAATACGAGCGACGCGGGCCGAGAGGAACTCGACCGAGAGATCCGCTTTCGAGGCTTCTCCGACGTTCGAGGAGTTTACGTCGATCTCCCCATAGGCGATTCCGTTGCCGGCAACCGCAAAATCGACGGCTCCGGAAGGTTGTTTGACGGTAATTTTGACGGCATCGTCGGCGATCAGCATGCCGTCCACATCCACAAGCCCTGCCGTCGGCGAGAGATAGATCGTATAGACGGAGGCAGCTTCCGAAGCATCTGCCTTTTCGCCGTTTCCGGGAGTCTCGACCGTGTAGACGGCGGATTTGATTTCCCGCACGACACCGTTGCAGATCAGGGCATTCCCGCTTTCTGGCATATCGGGGTTGCCGGATGGAGTGGAATCGTCGTCCGAACATGAATTCAGTACGGACGCTCCTGCCATGCAGAGCATGGCCAGAAAGAATAGGTACAACTTTTTCATAGGATGAGATTTAATGAACCGGCTTCCCGGTTTGGCTTTCGGATGTGATAAGCATAATGAAATGCCATACTTAAAACAGTCGATACAATCTACATAATGAAACCCTGGACGGATTCCAAAAAATTACTTATTCGAGTTTCGGGATTTTATCGACTTGGCACGAGAACGGTGCTAAGGAAAAATCCCCCCCCCCTCGCGATTTGACGAGGAAAGAGGATTCTCTCTGTTGCAAAAATAATAAAAAGATTTTATCCTAATTAATTTTTCGCAAAAAAATCATCAGCAATTACGCTCCAAATGCATAAAAAAGTCTTGCAAAATGCGCATTTTAAGAACAGATTCGCACTTCAGACCGACGGCGAAATCGGGCAGATCGACCGCTTCGAAACTGCTCCGCCAAACCAAAAACAAGGATGGAATAAAATATACTATATATAAATATGATCTCTTTCCAGATGAGTGGATATACCACGCCCGCGTCCTGCAAACCTCACATTACCTTATCCCGATAGTCGGGGTGAAATATACACAGTGACAACCGTCTGGCTGCCACATCCGAGCACCACACCCTCCGAGCTGAAATCAATCGTTGTTATTCCAGCTTGGCCAACAGTTTCCGGACGAGAGTTTCGTCGGCATCGGTCACGGAGTATTCCGGAACACCGGCACACCCGCCCATCGAAACCTGCGGATTGCGGAAGCGCATCGCGCCCTCACGTTCCCGGCGGGCGCTGAAGTGCAGGGCATCGACCCCTGTGGCGGCCAGCAGGCGGGCGTTCGACGGATTGACGCCGCTTCCGGCCATGATTTCGATGCGGCCGGCCCCCCGCGCCGGCAAGGCTCGCGTCCCGACACCCTCCTGCGCCGTATTGCGGCCTCCGGAGGTGAGCACCCGGCGGCATCCGGTGCGAATGACCGCTTCGAGCGCCTGCCGGGGATCGCGCGTCATGTCGAACGCGCGGTGGAACGTCACCTCCATCCCCTCAGCCTCGCGGACAAGCTGCGCCGTGCGCGTCTCGTCCACCTCTCCGTCGGGGGTCAGCACGCCGAGGACCACCCCGTCGGCTCCGCAGGCACGGGCGAAGCGAATCTCTTCGGCCATCAGCGCCGTTTCGGCATCCGTATAGCAAAAATCCCCGCCCCGAGGGCGTATCATCACGCTCAGCCGCAGGCCCGGTAGACTCCGGGCGTAGCGGATCAGCCCGGCGGAAGGGGTCGTACCCCCTTCGAAGGGCGCGGCACAAAGCTCGATGCGCGTGACGCCTGTCCGCCGGGCTATATCGCACGCATCGCAGGTATAGGCGCAAAGTTCAGTCGTCATAAATTCCGGTCATAATTGGTGTATGGTGTGCAAAAGACGGTCGCCGAGGCCAATCGTATAGCCGTGGGATTCGAACACGACACGGTTGAACGTATCGCCGATCAGAAAGACCGGAAGCGAAACGTTCCCCGGCAGCTGCATCGCTTCGAGAATCCGCCTGCGAACCGAGCCGTCGCGGTCGATGCCGAAGGTGACGGTCGCCGGCAGCGGGGCCGCGGGCGACGCCGTGTATTTCCGGTACGCCCCCTCGTCGGGGAAGAGCAGGATCAGCGAGCGTCCCCACGCTTCAAGCTCCGCGGCTTTGGCCGCGATATCCTTCAGCGCATGATCTGTAGGCTCCTGTCCGACGCACAGCAATCCGATCACGAAATAACCACGTCCCGCAGTCGTGAGGACCGACGTTTCGGCTCCCGTCGCGGCGTCAGTGAATTTCGACTCCGAATCGAAACTCCCGATCACGCGAACCGCCTCCGAATTGTCGCGCATCGTCAGGTTCGTTTCGGTCGTACTGTCCGGACGGACGTTGAAGAACGACACGTTCCCCAGCACGCTGCCGCTGGCGAGCCGGCTGCCCGTCACAAGCATATAATAACCGGTTTCCAGATCGGCGGGAGCCCGGAACAGCTCGCTCCACCGCTCGAAATCAGGATAGTTCAGCAGGGAGAACGACTGCCCGTCGAAGCGCGAAAGGGAGAAGTGCCGGAAATACTCCGGATCGTCGAGACGCGGAATCGGCGCATAGTTCAATTGCAGCCGCCCGGTCTCCAGTTCCCGGTTCCCGGCCGCGTCGAAATCGACGGGCACATCCTTCCCGGCATGGCGGTAGAAGAGGTTGCCCGTCACGCGGTCGATCCACGCCGGGATGCCGAACGAACGAGCCGCGGCAACGAAGAAGATAGCCCGCGAGAGTTTGTCGGCCCTCCGG